>Ga0209395_1003963_pt1 | contig 17847 bp, 20 predicted proteins | sample GOMGulsemesocosm_3_FD_184635 | JGI IMG/M metagenome (GOLD analysis project Ga0209395, IMG submission 184635) | Methane-oxidizing microbial communities from mesocosms in the Gulf of Mexico - GOM9D Gulf of Mexico (SPAdes) (version 2) | ecosystem: Environmental > Aquatic > Marine > Cold seeps... | reverse complement strand
TGGCGGAGACGAAGGGATTCGAACCCTCGAGACCCTTCCGGGCCTACTCCCTTAGCAGGGGAGCGCCTTCGTCCACTCGGCCACGTCTCCGTTGATCGGTATATCCGCGCAAGTGACAGTAATACAAGGTCAATTTCCACGTATTTGCAATTTTTCTTGAGCAGCCAAGAAACCCTTGAAAAAGCACAGAATAGCTCTGTTGGGCACCAGTTTTGGGCTAGATTTGGTCAACAATCCTGAGTTGTGTGGATCTATCAAGGAGCACTTTCTGTGGTGTCGCCCTCAGATGGCGCTCCACTCAACATTTGGATTCGTCTCAATTTTCGCATTGTGTGGTTTGTACCCATCTCCTCCCAGAAAAGAGGGCTAGCGTACAATGGTTGTTGCGCGCCCACTTTCGGCACCCTCGCGTTCCAGCATTCGATGTTCAACACCGGAAAGTGTACTGGCGTGCTAGTCAAGATCGCGACATTCAAAACAGCGCGTTCAGAGAAATCCATATTGAGATTGGTGACCACTGGCTTCCTTTTTTGGCAAAGGCGGACACCATTTGAGCATATCTGCACCTGTGTATGGATGCAGACATGGAGATTAATCGTTGAAATTCAAGCAGGTGATCAGGCGTTGAACAGAAAGTGAAGAACATCGCCATCTTTGACGACGTATGTTTTGCCTTCAACGCGCAGCTTACCCGCGTCTTTTGCACCCTGTTCGCCATTGTTGGCAACGAAATCGTCAAAGGCCACGGTTTCGGCACGGATAAATCCGCGTTCAAAATCGGAGTGGATGACGCCAGCGGATTGTGGGGCCGTTGCGCCTGCTTTGATGGTCCAAGCCCGGGCTTCTTTTGGGCCAACGGTGAAATAGGTTTGTAGGTGCAAAAGCTCATAGCCGGCGCGAATGAGGCGATCAAGGCCTGCTTCAGCAAGCCCCATTTCCTCAAGGAACATCTGTGCTTCTTCAGTTTCGAGTTGGCTGATTTCTTCCTCGATCTGGGCTGAGATCACAACATGTGCGGCGCCTTGTGCTGCCGCCATTTCTGCGACGCGGGCGGAATGTTCGTTACCCTCAGAAGCTTCAGTTTCACCAACGTTACAGACATAAAGGATGGGTTTGGATGTCAAAAGTTGTAGCAATCCCCAAGCTTTTTTGTCGTCATCGTCGACTTCGACAGTGCGGGCGGGCTTGCCTTCTTCGAGTTGGGCGAGAGCTGCTCTGAGCAGGCGTTCCTGCTGGGCAGCATCTTTGTCGCCACCTTTGAGTTTACGCACGAGGTTCGCCATGCGCTTTTCGATTGATTCCATGTCGGCAAGCATCAACTCAGTTTCGATCACTTCGGCATCTGCAACAGGGTCAACGCGGCCATCAACATGCGTCACGTCGCCATCTTCAAAACAGCGCAACACATGGGCAATGGAATCGGTTTCACGAATGTTGGCAAGGAATTGGTTGCCAAGGCCTTCGCCTTTAGACGCACCTTTTACCAAGCCTGCGATATCCACAAACGTCATGCGGGTTGGAATGATCTGCTTGGAACCTGCAATTTCGGCGAGTTTATCAAGGCGTGCATCTGGCACCGCAACTTCACCGACATTGGGTTCGATTGTGCAGAACGGAAAGTTAGCAGCCTGGGCGGCGGCGGTTTTGGTCAGCGCGTTGAATAGCGTTGATTTGCCGACATTCGGAAGGCCGACGATCCCCATTTTAAAGCCCATGTGTTTTCTCCTAGCTGCGGTTTCAGCAAGGCTTCTAGGCTGTGATGCGTCGCCATGCAAGCGCACAGCGCAACAGAGGCGATTTCACGGCGTCGCGCATTCCTGACAAAGGCGTGAATGCCTCTGGTGGTGTGCGACTTGCTCCCCAAATTGTTTGAGGCAGTGATGAGAGTGCTTAACCCGTTGGTTCGCGGTTTGCGGGCCGTATTCAGGCTTTTCCTTCGCGCATCTATCTTTGGCCACATAGCTGCCCTTTTTTTCACTTATTCATAATTTCAGGGCGCGAAGGTGAGTGATTCGCGCTAACTGCCACTCTTCTTCTGCTCCGATTAATGCCAATCAACTATGCTAACACACATAAGTGCGTGAATCGGCTAGTTTCCCCCAGCTGGGATATTAGAGCCGCCAAGCTAGACAAAAGGTTAAGGATGTAGGAAGAAGCTAAGATACTGTTTTGAATGTGTGAAACAGCTTGGATTGACACTATGGTTGGAGTTGAACGCCAGATTTAGTAGCCGAAATAAATACCATTTCTCTATGCTCCAAATCGTTGGATCTAATACCAACTGAGAAAATATGCGGACACTTGCCAATTTTTACGTTATATTAATACCTCTAGCGAACGCGTGAAATTGAGAACGAAATTTTATCACAAATTTGTCGTGCCACGGTTTTACCCTAGGAAATATTTCCTCTGGCGGGGTTCTTTATTGATTAATCATTGATCCAAGATCACCATCTGTAATGGGGCATTTGGAACACAAGAATACGCCGCATATTTTGCGTCTTATTCAACTTTTTACTGACTAAGGAGATTGGCTGTGAAGCTTATTGAGAAAAAGTCGAATGTGAAAGAGTTCAGAGGGCTGTTTGTCGGCAACCCGTTAAGTTTTTCGGATACAGTAGTGAAACTGGCCGAAGCAGAAATACCATATTTTGACTTTATACGCACAGCTTCGCTGAATGAGCCGCTTTTTCTGGATGATAAGCAGGCGCAGTCAATTCGCATTATTGTTGTAGACGAATTGATACTGGATGACTTGATCATGGCCATGCCGCAATTGCATACCAAATTCCCACAAGCCAATATCGCATTGGCATTTCGGAAGGTTGAGAATGCTAGACGGTTGATCAAATTGATTAGAGAGACTCCAGCAATTGGGCAGGTTGGGTTGCTGCCGATGGATCTGCATGTTGATAGTTGGGTGTCAGTGTTGCGACTTCTTGCCTGCGGCGAGAACTATATGCCTGCGGAGTTAATTGCTGTGGAAGCTGATGTTTCGGCAGCCGTTACAGCAGAAAACGAAGCTGGAGAAGTGGTTTGCCTAACCGAACGCGAGTTGGAGGTTTTGCGTATTGCTGCGGAGGGAAAGCAAAATAAAATTATCGCCGATGAACTGAACCTATCGCAACACACGGTCAAGCTACATATGCATCATGTTATCGCTAAATTGGGTCTACACAATCGGACTGAGGCTGCGATTTGGTACTTGGGGCAAAATTCCGAGAACAAGGGAGTTAGCCATGACTAAATCAGCGGAGCCAATCCATTTTGACGTTTTTTGCTGATCGGCGAGCTTACCTATACTTAGGCCTATATTGAAGAACCTCTTGATCCATCTGATTGCCGATCCTTCGGGAATGGACACTGAAATAGCCAGCCTCGTATTTTTGCCCATAAACACAACGCGGGCGCGTATCGACATGGCCGAACGACTTTCTAAATTTGCGTGGATTAAGCAAGCAGACCGTAACTGGATGCTTGAAACACCCTAACTGAACCAGAACCAACCGGCGCCGCGCAACCGCTATAATCATTATATTTATGCCCTCAATAGAAACGGTGCCAATCCGTGTTCAACCTCTTATGCGGCTCGCGGGTTGGAACTGGATACTTCTTGTGGGTTAGGTCAATGATCTTGACGCCGCTGCCACAGAGGATGTGAAAATCACAATTGTCCGTGGCGTTTTCCTGGTGCTTTGGGGTTTTTTGTATTTAAATTAATTACTTACGGGTATCATTAACCCAATTGTTAGGTTCCCCGAAGCCTTTAAATTTCTTACCGTTTATCTACATTTTACGCGATCCGTGACCCTCCAAGAGGTTTCGGTTGCCTTGATGGCTGCTTATTAGAACTATGTCATCACCTAACTGGGCCGACCTACAAATCTGGCGGAAAAGCTTCGGATCGATTGTTTCGGGAGGGATGGTTGTGAATAGTTTTTTGACAAGGGTTGATGGACGAACGCCTTCAAAACGCCAACGTACTCTTGTAGCTGGCGGCGCAGGTTTCCTTGGTGGGCATTTGTGCGATAAGCTGATTGAGGACGGACATCGTGTCGTTTGTATGGATAATTTCCTGACGGGCTGTAGATCTAACGTCGCACATCTTTTTGGGCATCCGTTGTTCACTCTGATAGAGCATGATATCGTTGCACCGCTTCCTGATGTTGGCCCGATAGGGCAGATCTACAACCTCGCCTGTGCGGCATCGCCGCCCAAGTATCAGGCTGATCCGCTGCACACGTTCAAGTCCAATGTGATTGGGGCCTTGAACCTATTGGATTTGGCCGGGTGCAATAACGCCCGTATTCTTCAGTCTTCGACCTCCGAAATTTATGGTGATCCCGAAATTAGCCCCCAGCCAGAAAACTATCGTGGTAATGTTAACACGGTTGGTCCGCGGTCTTGTTATGATGAAGGTAAGCGCGCGGTTGAGACGTTGTTTTACGAATACCACCTACAACGGGGAGTGCGCACAAAAATAGCGCGCATTTTCAATACATATGGGCCGCGTATGTCCCCTAGTGATGGGCGAGTGGTGTCAAATTTTGTGGTGCAAGCGCTGGCCGGTGACGCTGTGACGGTTTTTGGTGACGGCAGCCAGACACGATCGTTTTGTTATATCAGTGATATGATTAGCGGCTTGATGGCGCTTATGGCCACACCTGACACCGTATGTGATCCGGTTAACTTGGGCAATCCGACCGAGTTTACGGTCCTGCAACTTGCACGGTCTGTTATCAAAACACTCAAGTCACCCTCGCGAATGCGCTTTGTCGACCTGCCGGTGGATGATCCCAAACAGCGCAAGCCCGACATTAGCCGCGCTATGCAAGTTCTGGGCTGGTCGCCTCGAGTATCGCTGTCCGAAGGGTTAGCCAACACAATCCCCTATTTTGCGTCATGTGCAAAGCAAGATGGCTTGCCGATGCTGGTCGCAGAGTGACCCGTTCAAGCTCCATATGTGTTACCGGTGGAGCGGGCTATATCGGAAGCCACGCCTGCTTGGCTGCGGCGGCGCGCGGGATTGAACCCTTGAGTATTGATAACCTGTCCACGGGATCGCGTGAGGCGGTCAATTGGGGGCCGCTGGCCGAGTTGGATTTACGCGAGACCAAGTTGCTCACCGAAACTTTGATCCACCATTCTGTTGATACCGTCTTGCATTTTGCGGCATCCGCTTATGTCGGTGAATCCGTGACCGATCCTCGTAAATATTATGAGAATAACGTCGGTGGTATGCTTTCGTTGCTCACCGCCTGTGCCGATGCCGGCGTCAAAACCTTTGTTCTGTCCAGCAGCTGCGCAACATATGGCGTGCCCAGTCATACGCCGGTGGATGAAACTGCGGCGCAGCGTCCGATCAACCCCTATGGCATGACCAAGCTGATGTGTGAACAAATGCTAAAGGACATCGCCCCCCAAATCAGTATGTCATACGGTATCCTACGCTACTTCAACGTGGCTGGTGCAGATGCCAGCGGTGCCTTACGCGAACGACATGACCCGGAAACCCACTTGATTCCCTTAACGTTGTTCTCCGCGGCACATTGGAGCCCTGTTCTGACGTTGTTTGGCGGGGACTATGACACTCCTGATGGCAGCTGCATCCGCGATTATGTGCATGTGTCGGACTTGGCACATGGCCATATGTTGACACTTGAGCATCTCCAGCAAAACAGCGGCAATCTCACTGTCAATCTTGGCAGCGGTCATGGAACATCGAATTTCGAAATCGTAGCCATGGTCGAGCATATCACCGGCCGCGACGTATCCGTCGAAATAGCAACACGCCGCCCCGGTGACCCACCTGTTCTGGTGGCTGACACTTCAAAGGCGCTTGCCTTGCTCGGCTTCAATCCGCAGCGTTCAGATTTAGCCACAATCATTGCTGATGCTGCCCGTAGTTTCGGATTGGAGGCACCAAATGCCCTTTCCATCTGAAGCAGTCAGAATAGGTGACATGCCCGAGCGATTGTACCGTGAAGCCGTTCTGCGTGGCCGACGCAAAACCAAATATACAATGCTTGTTGCGATTTGGGGCCTGTGCTGCGTTTTCTTCTGGGTGTGGTGGCTGCAGCCGGAGCATAATATTGGTTGGGTGCGATATTTGTTGGTCAGCACCTGCTTGTTCTGGGTTTTCTTTCTTCAAGTCTATTTCATCGCCATGTTCATGCGTGCGCAGCGCACGGCCCGCAGCGCCAAGAAACTGCAATATGCCCGTGTTGCGATGGTGGTCACCAAGGCGCCAGCTGAACCGTTTTCCATCGTTCAAGAGACCCTCTTGGCGATGTTAGAACAGGACTTTCCACATGATACTTGGCTTGCAGACGAAGATCCGCAGCCTGCCACAGTGGCGTGGTGTGCCGCGCAGGGTGTGAAGATATCTACTCGCAAGGGCGTAGAGGCATATCACCAGCCACAATGGCCGCGGCGGACGCGTTGTAAAGAGGGGAACCTAGCCTTTTTCTATGACCACTTCGGCTATGACAACTACGATTTTGTGGCACAGTTGGATGCCGACCATGTGCCGAAATACGGCTACCTCCGCGAGATTCTGCATTCGTTTAGAGACCCCGCTGTTGGCTATGTCAGCGCCCCCAGTATTTGCTCTAGCAACGCTAAAAATAGTTGGGCTGCGCGTACACGCCTTCATGCCGAAGCGATGTTTCACGGGGTCTTGCAGGCTGGCTATTCGAACGGTTGGGCACCTATGTGCATTGGGTCACACTATGCGGTGAGAACTACGGCACTCAAACAAATTGGTGGACTTGGGCCCGAGCTGGCTGAGGATCATTCGACATCCATGCTGATGAACGCGGGTGGATGGAGGGGGATGCATGCGATGGATGCCATCGCAATCGGGCGTGGCCCTGCGAACCTGACTGATCTGGTCACCCAAGAATTTCAGTGGTCCCGTAGTCTCGTTACGCTTTTGTTGTCACATACGCCAAGATACTTTCGTGACCTGCCGCCACGACAAAGGTTTCAGTTTGTTTTTTCGCAGGTCTGGTATCCGCTTTTTGCGGTCTTCATGGCGATCATGTTTGTGATGCCGATACTTGCGTTGCTTTTTGATGTTCGTTTTGCTGGCGTGACCTACACAGCATTTCTTACTCACGTCCTGCCGTCGATCATCGCATTGATCTGCGTGACTTATGCGATCCGCGCTGATGGATACTTCCGTCCGCATGACGCAAAAGTTCTCGGCTGGGAAAAGGCATTTTTTGCGGCACTCCAATGGCCTTGGGTCTTGCTGGGATGTGTCGTGGCTGTTCGGGATCGGTTGACGGGAAGGTTTGTCGATTTTCGTGTGACACCAAAAGGAGAGAATACCTCGCCTCTCGTGTCATGGCCGGTCCTCCTACCTTATTTTGGGCTTGCTTTGCTGTCGCTTTTTCCAGTGCTGTTCGTTGATAATGTGGCGGAAGCCGCTGGGTTCTACATATTCGCGCTTTTCAACGCAGCAATTTATACTGGCTTATTCTTAATCATTATTACGAACCATTTACGCGAGAATCCTACTGGCCATAGATTTTTGCCGGGTCAAGCGGCATTCCAGTTCGGTTGTGTTGCCGTGTTGGCTGCGGCTATCAGCTATGGTGCAATTGAGCGAGGGAAAGAGGCCGTCATAGCCTTGGCAACAACCCGAGGCGACGTTCAGTTCCTCCAATCTGGCTATGTTGTCGCCGGTGCAGGGCAAGGGACAGCGGGTCAGTTACATGTGTCCTACAATTCCCTTTGGTTGTCGCAGTTTGTTCAATCCCTAACAGAAGGAGAAGGAAAATGACTTTTCACTTTAATTGTAAAAGAAACTGGCCTGTGGGGGCGTTGCTCGCTGCATTCGTCGCCACATCGCCAGCGATTTCCCAGTCCCTTCCCCCTGGCGATATGCCATTCGGCGTTTTTGATCCGGGCGGCGAATTTAGCGATACACAAGGCGTGGCAATTGAGCATCTTTTCCTCCCTTGGGAGGACGTTTTTCTTCCCAGTCTGGCCGAGGCTGAGACTTACTCCGCCGAACGTGGGCGTGTGTTACTTGTCACAATCGAACCTTGGACTTGGACACGTGACGAAAGGAACTCATCTTCGGTTTTGCAGGACGGTATCGCTTCAGGTGTCTATGACGAAACCATGAGAACTGTTTGTAGTGCACTTGGAACGCTTGAACGGCCACTGACGATCCGCTGGGCACAGGAAATGGACGACCACACAGGGCAGTTCATTTGGGCAGGATGGAACCCAGATGTTTATGTCTCAGCGTATCAGCAGATGATCGATATTTGTCGTGTGGCCGCGCCCAATGCGCGCTTCATGTGGTCGCCGCTTGGATTCGAAAATATGGCTGATTACTATCCTGGTGATGATTATGTCGATGTTGTGGGTTTGTCTGTCTTTAGTCTTGGACCGTGGGAAAAACGGATCTTGGGTCAAGAGCAAACCTTCGATGACATCTTTGCGCCGCGTTACCAACGCGCACTGCAGTTCGGTAAGCCAATCGTGGTTGCCGAACTTGGCTATGTCGGCGATGCGGATCACATCGCTATGTGGGAAGGTGACGTACGCAGTAAAGCCGCACAATATCCTGAACTTGACGCAGTTGTGTATTTTAACCAACAGGAAGTTTACCCGTGGCCGGATGGTTTTGGTTTACCGGACTGGCGACGTACAGAAAACATGCTCAACTAAGCGTGTACGATGGGGCGCAACACCTGATAGGCGGCATATTGCCATCAAAAATATGCCTCCATCAACCGTCCTAAGAGTTTGAGTTCGCTCTCTTTCTATTCTGAAAGGGATGACGAATATTGGCGCCTCGTTGGCTTTTAGACCACAATCGGAGTCTCTATTGCTGTGTCGACTTGACCGTTAAAGCGTACTTAAGGCATTCTCCCCCATGATTAACGAGGGTCGCGTCCCCTAGTCGCGGCCCCACATTGAGGAGAGACCAGTGCCCTATCTGAAACAACGGCCCGTTGGCCGAGTAATACCCGTTGTCTTGGCAGCTCTAACCGTAGCGTTCACCGCCGCACCTTGGACCAATGTAGTAGCCGAAACCTCCGACATCTCCATTACAACCGGCAGCGGTACATACGTTTGCACGCCCGCTGGCTTCGGCAGAAAGTCACGTTGTGCCCGGCGATAGCAAGGGCTTCTGCCCATTGCTCTGATGCCGGAATGGCACCCTTTTGAGCTCCTCAAAAGGGTCAGATGGTTGCTTTCTTGGCTACAACACTCTTTTCAAAGGGTCTTTTGTATCGTGTGACTACGATGAAAGGGGCTGCATGAAATGGAATATCACTGTCAGTCAGCTTTCTCTAGTTATCGCTTTCGATCCTCCGTTGTTTTGCACCGCCTTGGTCTGGCGCTTCAGAATTCTATTTGAATTGTCAGGGTGTGAGTGGGCTCCAAAGACTGTACCCCGAAATTCACCGGCGACTTGCATTTGAACGTTTGCACACTGTGGGATTGATCTTCGCGTCAGTTTCAAGCACAAGTCCGGGGCAAGACATAGAGGACAGCCCATGACACGCATCGACGCCAAATTCGCAGCGCTTAAAGCCGAAGGTAAAAAAGCTTTCGTATCCTATGTGATGGCGGGTGACCCCAATTACGATACATCGCTTGAAATCGTCAAAGGTTTGCCAGCCGCTGGCGTGGATATTATCGAGCTGGGCCTGCCCTTTACCGATCCAATGGCAGATGGCCCCACCATTCAATTGGCAGGTCAGCGGGCGCTGGGTGCTGGTATGACCTTGCAAAAGACACTCGATCTGGCGACGGAATTTCGTAAGGAAGATGATACCACGCCAATCGTTCTGATGGGCTATTACAACCCTATCTATTCGCGCGGTGTTGATAAATTTTTGGTGGATGCCAAAGCTGCCGGTATTGATGGGTTGATCGTTGTGGATCTGCCGCCAGAAGAAGACAGCGAACTGTGTATTCCTGCGCAAGCTGCGGGTCTAAATTTTATCCGCCTTGCAACCCCGACCACCGATGACAAACGCCTGCCAAAAGTTCTTCAGAACACTTCCGGCTTTGTGTATTACGTGTCGATCACTGGCATCACCGGTGCAGCCGAAGCCGAAGCAGGCGATGTTGGGCCAGAAGTGGCGCGCATCAAAGCACAAACCGATCTTCCTGTGATCGTCGGTTTCGGTATCAATACGCCTGAGAAATCTGAGGCGATTGCGTCCACCGCGGATGGCGCCGTTGTTGGCTCTGCGATTGTGAAAAAAATCGGAGATGGGGAAAGCCCTACAGATGTATTGGCCTTTGTGAAAACCTTGGCGGATGGTGCCCATCGCGCCTGACGTTTACCCATGCCCATAGCATAAAGGGCCCCTGCGATGCATGCGTTTGGCGCATGTAGCAGGGGGCTTAACCTCGATCATGGTTTTGCCGTGCTATAGCTGTCTCGATAAATGGGGTGTCGGGCTTAGATCTAATGACAAAGCAACGCGGGCAGATATACGTAAGTCCATACCCTTATTCGGGGTATTATAGTTCTTTCAGGTTTTGGTACGTTTCTATCTATTCGTTTTGGCGATGAATTGATGGATGTGCTTCATCATCGTGATCGGGCATTTTTCACTCAAATCAGTTCCGGCAAGAGCAGATACTCTTTGCATTTTTCCTGTTTGTGATAATTTTCATATTATGAACTCATCGCGTCTGTAGGAATTGAGGCCGTATTGGAGCCGTGACCCTTTTGCTATTTCCGAATGCCCCGTTGCATGGTGTTGGGAACTTTGGTAAGTAAACTTTACCAATTCTTGTACGTTTCTCTCCGGGAGCCCACCATGCCTGTGATTACCTGTATCGAAGATCTCAAGCGGTTGCACAAAAAACGTGCGCCGAAGATGTTCTATGATTACGCGGAAAGTGGTTCTTGGACGGAACAGACCTTCCGCGAGAACACCTCTGATTTTGAACAGATTCGTTTGCGACAGCGTGTGGCGGTGGACATGTCTAACCGGACGACAGCAACACAATTGATCGGTCAAGATGTGTCGATGCCCGTGGTGCTTGCCCCTGTCGGTTTGACAGGCATGCAATACGCCGACGGTGAGATCAAAGCGGCCAAGGCAGCGGAGAAATTCGGCGTGCCATATACGCTGTCCACGATGTCGATTTGCTCAATCGAGGATGTCGCCGCCAATACGCAGTCCCCGTTCTGGTTTCAGCTTTACACCATGAATGATGATGAATTTACCAAAAGCTTGTTGGCGCGTGCCAAGGCTGCGGAATGTTCTGCGCTGGTGGTGACGCTTGATCTGCAAACCCTTGGTCAACGCCATAAAGACTTGAAAAACGGCCTGTCTGCTCCGCCCAAATTAACGGTGAAATCAATCGCTGACTTGGCGACGCGCTGGCGCTGGGGGCTTGGTATGTTGGGCACGAAACGTCGGATGTTCGGCAATATTGTGGGACATGTTGAGGGTATCAAAGACCCTGCCGATCTTGCTGCTTGGACCGGAGATCGTTTTGACCTGACCTTGGATTGGGACAAAATCGCCAGAATTCGTGACTGGTGGGGCGGCAAGGTGATCCTCAAAGGTATCCTTGATGTGGAGGATGCGAAAAAGGCAGCTGATCTGGGTGTTGACGCGATTATCGTATCAAACCACGGTGGGCGCCAACTTGATGGCGCACTTAGTTCCATCCGGATGTTGCGCCCGATCGTTGAGGCCGTAGGTGATAAGGTAGAAGTGCATCTCGATAGTGGTATTCGCACGGGACAAGATATTCTGAAAGCGATCGCGATGGGCGCCAAAGGCGTGATGATTGGCCGGGCTTATATCTATGGACTTGGGGCGATGGGCGAAGAAGGCGTTACCAAAGCGCTTGAGGTTCTGCACAAAGAAATGGATGTTTCCATGGCGCTATGTGGGCATCGTGACATTAACAATGTTGATGAAAATATCGCCCTAGTGCCTGAAGGTTTTGAAGGCCGCTGGGCGTGAGTCTCCCTTTGAAGTTGGTCAACGCTATATTCAGGAAGGTGGAGGCCCCTTGCTGGCCATTAAGAGGCCTGACTCGCAGAGATTATTGTGAAGGTACGGCCGGTTGAAGTACCGATGGGGTAATGCATGTCTCTGATCGGTGCAGCCAGGCAGATCCGTGCGATTGAACAAATATATTACCGCTCAAAGAAGTAGGGTGGAATGGCCATAGGCGCGTGCGGATGATGAACCGCTGATCGCTGATATGGTCGAACAGTCGTGTCGGTACGGTCGATATGGCGCCGCTGGTTATTGCCTTGTTGCGAGACGCTTGCTTAGCCCCTCTCGGGGTGTAAACACCGCCTGCTGGCGACGGGCGAATAACAAACGTGCCGAGCGTTTGTGCAAAGCTGCCCTACCGATTTTCATTGAAAACTGGAGGAAACACTACAACACGAAACGCTCCCACAGTGCTCTGGGTTACCGCCTATTGGCTCCGGAAGCCATCGTCTCGATGGAGGAGAAGACCACTCATGCACTAACTTTCAAATTGGGCCACATAGGCTGTTCAGGCGACGCACATGTTATGCATAAATTATGCAAATGCTGGGCACGGGGAATTAACGGGCAGGGGGCTGATTGACGAAGGGGCTGTTTATAGGGCGCGATTTTTGATGCGCGGATGGGCCGGATCAGTGCAAAGTTGAACCAGCTCATCCAATTGGTGCCTAGGATTTGATCGCTGATCTATGGTTTCCACGTCAGGAAGTTGCTGATCATTCGCAGGCCTGTGCGTTGGCTTTTTTCGGGATGGAACTGCATGCCGATCATGGTGTCGCGTGCGATGATGGCGGTGACGTTTCCGCCGTAATCCACATGAGCCAGTTGATCTTGTGGGTTGGCGACTTCAAAGCGGAAGCTGTGCACGAAATATGCGTGATCACCGGATTTGACGCCTTCTAGGACTGCGTGTTCTTGGTGCAATACAAGGTCGTTCCAGCCCATATGTGGGACTTTGAGTGTTGGGTCTGTGGGCGTGATCTCAACCACCTCGCCTTTGATCCAGTCAAGGCCCGGGGTTTCGGTATATTCGCGGCCAATGGTGGCCATCAATTGCATGCCAACACAGATGCCAAGGAAGGGGCGGCCTTCGATCACCACGGCCTGTTGCATGGCTTCATAGATCGCGGAGTGATCGACGAGTTCCTGGCGACAGGCCGGGAAGGCGCCATCACCGGGCAGAACCAAGCGGTCAGCCTTGGCGATAAGATCAGCATCTGAGGTGACGATGACCTCTCCTGCGTCAACCTCAACTGCCATGCGTTGGAAGGCTTTTTCTGCGGAATGCAGGTTGCCAGAACCGTAATCAATAATTGCCGTTAACACTTTACAGCGCCCCTTTGGTGGAGGGGATCGCATCGGCCTTGCGCGGATCAGTTTCGACAGCAAAACGCAGGGCGCGTGCGACGGCTTTGAAAGCTGCTTCGACGATGTGGTGGCTGTTGAAGCCGTGGATCTGATCGATGTGCAGGGTGATGCCGCCGTGGGTCGCGAAGGCTGTAAAGAATTCACGCACGAGTTCCGTGTCAAAGGAGGCGATCTTCTGGGTTGGGATTTCGACGTTCCACACAAGGAAGGGGCGCGCAGAAAGATCCAGGGCGCAGCGCACTTGGGCATCATCCATCGCCAAGTGACATTCGCCATAGCGACGGATGCCTTTCTTGTCGCCAAGCGCTTGGGTCAGAGCCTGGCCAAGTGCGATGCCCACGTCTTCCACTGTGTGGTGGTCGTCAATGTGCAAATCACCCGTGGCGCGCACAGTGATGTCGATGAGAGAGTGACGCGCCAATTGATCAAGCATATGGTCAAAGAAACCCACGCCAGTGTTCATGTCATAGATGCCGGTACCATCGAGGTTTACCTCAACGGAAATGTCTGTCTCATTGGTTTTACGGGTAACTTTTGCACTGCGCATTGCTGCCTCCGGGTAAGCTTTGATCGCTTATAGGCTGGGGGGCGTGATTTTCCAATATCCTCAATTGCCCATTGTGCGACATTATTCATTGTATGACGGGCGCCTTCTGTGCTTCTAAAGAAGAAACTGAACGGGAGAGACCCATGACCAACCTTGTTTTTGTGCAGCTGCGCTGTCGTCCGGGGACCACGTATAAAGTGGCGGAGCAGATTATGCTGAAGGAAGTGCATTCTGAGCTATATTCGACCTCAGGTGATTATGACATGATCATGAAGCTGTATATTCCTGAGGGTGAGGATACCGGCAAGTTCATCAATGGTATTCTGGCGGATGTTGTTGATTTGGAACGCTCGCTTACGACGATGACATTTAAGGCGTTTTAAGCTTTACGGTGAATGAGTGGGGGCAATGCCCAAGACAGGAAAAATGCCCCGGCGGCGACGCAGATGATGGTTGGCCCGGCGGGGGTGTCATATTGAGCGGATAGAAGTATTCCGATCAGACCCGCGCTTGCGCCGATGCTTGCTGCAAGGATGGCCATGGTTTCTGGCGAACGTGATAGCGGGCGTGCGGCGGTGGCTGGAATGATCAGCAAAGCCCCGATCAGCAATGCACCAACGATTTTGATTGCAACGGCGACCACAAGGGCGATGGCGAGGGTCAGGATCAACTCCTCACGTTTTGGATGGATGCCGCTGGCTTGGGCGAGGTCTGGGGACAGGGTTGCCGTCAGCAGGGCTTGCCAGCGCCAAAGGATTAAACCGGTGATCATGGCTGCGCCGCCCCAGATCAGAGCGAGGTCAATTTTGCTTACCGCGAGGATTTCACCGAACAACCAAGCTGACAGATCAATGCGCACGCCTTGCATCAGGGATACGGCGACAAGACCTGCGGCCAATGCGCTATAGGCGAGGACGCCCAGCAGGCTGTCGTGGTGGAGGTGGCGACCCGTAAGCGCGCTAAGAAGCAGCGCCATGAGGATGGAAATGCCCAGCACGCCCGTTAGGGCTGAAGTGCCAAGGGCAAGGGCGAGGGCCACGCCAAGGATCGCAGCATGCGCGGTAGCGTCCCCCAAATAAGCAAGGCGACGCCAGACCACAAAACAGCCCAAAAGCCCGGCGGCAAGGCCGGTTCCGATGGCCGCGAGGATGGCGCGGATTAGGAAGTCATCAAGCATGATCATGGCCCTCAAGCGGGTGGTTGCAGTCTGGGCCATGGGGATGGCTGTGATCGTGGTCATGGCGATAAAGGGCAAGCGCGCCGTCGGTGCCGCTGCCAAATAATGCGCGATATTCCGGGGCGGAGGCGACGATTTCGGGGGTGCCGTGACAGCAGACATGGCCATTCAGACAGACCACACGATCTGAGGTCGCCATGACGACGTGCAATTCGTGGCTGACCATAAGGACGGCGCAGTTTGTCTCGGCCCGCAGGGTTTCGATACGTTTGTAAAAGGCGGCAGATGCGGGTTGGTCAAGGCCCGTGGTGGGCTCGTCCAGCATCAGAAGATCTGGCTTTTCCAACAGGGCACGCGCCAAGACGACACGTTGAAATTGCCCCCCGGAAAGATCTGCGATTTGACGATGGGCAAGGCTTGCGGCCCCAGCGCTTTCAAGGGCTGTGGTGATGTCGGCAGTACTGCGACGGCGGGGCAGCGACAGGAAGCGCTGGGCGGTCATCGGCAGGCTAGCATCAATGCGTAGGTTCTGTGGAACATAGCCGATGCGCAGACCGCGTGCGCGATTGATTGTGCCTGCAGATACATTGGCGGCGCCGATGATGGCACGTAAAAGTGTGGTTTTACCAGACCCATTGGGGCCAACAACGGTAACGATCTCACCCCTAGAAATGTGGAAATCGACGTTGCGCAGGGCGGCGCTTTGCCCTGCGTGAACAGAGATATCATGCGCCTCGATCAAATATGTCATGTGGTTGTATCGGACCCCGTGTTGGTCGCGTTTTGGCAGGTGGGGCAGGTTCCTTCGATCTCGATCACCGCGGCGTTGATTTCAAAACCCAGCTTATCGGCGGCACGACCAAGATCGCCGGTGGTGGGGGAGGTCGCGACCTCCGCCACGAGATCGCAGTCAGAGCAGATCATGAAGGCGGGGCTGTGAATTTCTCCGGGATGCATGCAGGCCGTCCAGGCGTTAAGCTTTTCAACCTTATGCACGAGGCCATGTGTTTGCAGGAAATCCAGCGCGCGATAGGCAACAGGGGGCTGAGATCCAAGGCCTTCAGCAGAAAGGTGCGCGAGAATATCGTATGCGCCCAAGGCTTTATGGCCACTTAACAGCAGTTCCAAGACGCGTTTACGCACCGGTGTCAGTTGCAATTTATGCGCGTGACAATGGGCCTCGGCCGCTTTTAGGGCGCTCGAAACACAGGTCGTATGGTCATGTTGTTCAAATCCGCTGCTATTCATTGTCGGACCTTTTTGCCTGTAAGGGGGTTGATATGTTATAATGTATCATTTAGAGAGTGACGTCAAATGTAATATTATAACATGAGGTAACATGTTTCGATCCATTCACACTGCTTTCGCATTCTCGATTGCATTCGCCAGTATTGCGCAGGCCGATGTGCCAAATGTTGTTGCTGATATCGCGCCGTTACAATCGATTGCCGCGCGCATCATGCAAGGGGTTGGCACGCCTGATGTCTTGCTGCCGCCCGGTTCTGATCCACATCATTATGCTATGCGCCCGTCGGAAGCGCGGATGTTGCAGAACGCCGATATCGTGTTGATGACCAGCGATGCGCTGACGCCCTGGCTTGAAGGCGCGTTGGACAATCTTGCGGGCGGGGTATTGCGGCTTGAGATGGCGAAGATGCAGGGGGCGCAGTTGCTGGATATCACGGATTGGGATGCGGAAGAGGGGCATGACGATCATGACAATGAGGGTGATGTCCATATGCACGACGAGGAACATGATGAACATTCCGATGACCCGCATCTTTGGTTGAACCCTGAAAACGCAATGATTTTAGCCTTGGAACTGGCAGAGACCCTAGCCACAATAGACCCGGAACACGCGGATGCCTACCTTGCCAATGCGGAAGGGTTTTCACAGGAATTATCTGCGATGATCACCCAGACAGAGGCCCGCATGGCGCTTCTGGCGGGGCAGGAACACGTCGTTAATCATGATGCGTTTGCCTATTTTGAGGTTCGTTTTGGTCAGCGTGCGCTGGGCGCTGTGACCAATTCCCATGCGGCGCGACCAGGGGCGGAGCATCTGAAAGAAATGCAGCGACTGGTGGCAGAGCATGACATCGCCTGTGTGTTGGCAGAGCCGGGCTATGTCCCAGGGCTTTTATCAGTGGTTTTTGAAGGACGCCCGTATAAGATTGTGGTCGCGGATCCGCTGGGGGGATCACATGCGCCCGGGCCGGATCTGTACGGGGCCGTGCTGGAAGAGATTGCGTTTGCACTGGAAAGTTGCGCGGGTTGATCTGATCAGAGGTGTTTCAGGCCGGAATAGGGGCCGGCCTGACGTTATTTACTGGTCAACTGTTCTGCACTGGCGGCAGCGGCCAGGATTTCTTCAGCGATTTCGCGGGCTTCCTCAGGATCAAAATCCATCGGCAGGTCAATGCCGTCGCCCTCGATGTAGATACGGATCATGCCTTCAGAGGTCGGGCCGATTTGAAGATTCGCGGAAATATCACTTTGTTTGTTGATACCCATCTGGGAATTGCTCCTTTTTTGCGCTGGTTCTGGCGTAGCCGCCCCTGTGTGGATTGGCAAGCCTGAGGCTCGGCAAAAAAGATTTGAAAAAGCGCGATCTTTCCGGTTTCCGCCTCTTGCAATCCCTGTGAGCCTCAGCTAAATCAGCCCAAGTGCCGCCTTAGCTCAGTTGGTTAGAGCGCCTGATTGTGGATCAGGAGGTCCCTGGTTCGAGACCAGGAGGTGGTACCATT
>Ga0209395_1003961_pt1 | contig 17852 bp, 14 predicted proteins | sample GOMGulsemesocosm_3_FD_184635 | JGI IMG/M metagenome (GOLD analysis project Ga0209395, IMG submission 184635) | Methane-oxidizing microbial communities from mesocosms in the Gulf of Mexico - GOM9D Gulf of Mexico (SPAdes) (version 2) | ecosystem: Environmental > Aquatic > Marine > Cold seeps... | reverse complement strand
GCATATTTTCAGTTGTTTCACCGTCATTAGGATATATGGCGACACCAACACTACAGTTCATCACTAAGATTTCATCATTTAAATCAAACGGATCTTGCATCGCCCTTTCAATTTCATATAACACTTGAGTAATAGTACTAATTTCGTCGACATCCTCTAACAACAAGGCAAACTCATCCCCCCCTAAGCGACATAACAAATGCTGACAGTTAATACGTGTATCGATTCTTTCAGCGATATAGCACAGTAACTTATCTCCTTCGTCATGCCCCATTGAATCATTAATTTTCTTGAAGTTATCGATATCCATAATCAACAACGCATGTCTTTCTTTGCGGCGTATCAAGTTCCGATGAGCATATTGAAAATAAGATCGGTTAGGTAACTTGGTGAGAGGATCGATATTTGATAAATTCCTCAGTTCTAATTCAGTATTTTTTCTCTGGGTTATGTCAGAAAATGCTACAACGTAATGACTAATTTCATTATCGTTATCTAACATCGGATTAGCATGTAATTCAATATGATAACAATCATGATTTGGCTTTAATGCTTTAACTTCGCCTACCCAGTTAAGCCCATTTTTCAAACGCTTTTGTATCTGTTCAGCAACGCCACCTTGGTAAGAGCTAAATATTCGCTTGTTATTGCGTACTAGCTCAAAAGAGAAGCCCGTAATTTGAGAGAATGCTTTGTTAACTTCAACTATATTAAAATTGAGATCCATAACATAAATGGCGTCTGATATATTGGACATTACATTTGCTTGCAAGTTAAGTCTAACCTCAGCATTTTTAAGTAATGTTATATCCCTAATAGTACCAGCCATTCGTACTGGTTTGTCGTCAGCAGTACGCGTAACAACTTTTGCCCTATCAATAATCCAAATCCAATTTTCTGGCTCATCAATGCGTTTAATACGATAACTGGATTCAAAGAATTCAGTATTTCCCGCTAGATGAGCAGCCAGGCGCTGCGCTACTTTTTCACGATCCTTTGGGTGAATTTTCAGTAATTCTGGTTCATTCAACCCTTCGTAGTCAAATTGTTGCCAATGCTCACTGTGGTACATATGATTACTCGCTATGTCCCAATCCCAAATTAAATCTCCACTACCCCACAAGGATAATTCTAATCGTTTAGCGGCATCTCTAATCTCGACAGCGGAACGTTTACGATGACGTATAATATTAGCAACAATAAATAACAAGGCGATGAAAATAACGACATAAACCGAGAGTGCAATCGTAGATAACCACCATGGCGGTGTAACAATAACTTTTATACTCTTACTAGCCACTACTTGATTACTATCTTTATGTATTGCTTCAACCTCAAATAAGTAATGGCCAAAACCTAAACTGGTATACGTTGCTGTACGATGTTTTTTCCCTTTAAGCCAACCAGGATCAATACCGCGCATTTTATATCTATAGCTAATCTTATTTGATTGTGGATGATTAATTAGGTTGTATGTTAACTCAAAGGGATAATCCGAATAGCTAAGAGTCACAGACGAGGCACTAACGATAGATTCTTCTAATCGTACCTCTTTATTGTCAACGACATGTCCTATTTCCACTGGATCATTAAAAACCATAAAATCGGTAAACACTAACTCAGGACTAGCAGAGGTAACTGTAGTATCTAACTTAGAATTAATGAAATTTAATCCCTTTGACCCACCGAAAAATAAAAAACCACGCTGGCTTTTTAACGCACTATTATCGTTAAAATCATTACCTTGAAGACCATCAGTCACGTCATAATTAACAATACTGTTATCTGGAGCTAACTTTAAAACACCTTGATCTGTTGACATCCAAAGGTGATCATTATTCCCTTTTAAAATTGAATAAACCGCTCTTCCCGTAATTTTAGGGTCATTATAATGATGTAATAATGCTGAAAACTGATGATCAAATAAATAAATACCACTATTGCCGGTGCTCACATAAACACCCGATGGATCAGAGAATACGTAGCTGACCCTTTTTCCTTTCAGCTCCAATACTTGTTTAGACATACCGCTCAGTAGATCGAAAACATATAGACCATTTAATGTACCTGCATAAAGTCTTGTTTGATCAGTTTTAAGGGTAGTTATGTAAGGCAGAGCATGACCATCAAACGACATTTTTTCTAACGTACTTTGATCAGAATTTCTCTTATCAATTCTAAATAATCCTTTCCCCCAAGAAGAGGCATATACATATTGTTTATCTGTGGCTAAATATGTAACCTCAAAATCAATCAACCTTTCTTTGGACGCTTTAAATTCAGTCTCAGTATCATTATATTTATACAATCCATCATAAGAACCAATATAAACATCACCATTACTTTCGGTAGAAAGAGACTTTATCCCTCTTAAAGAAGAATCAAACCGCACAATAGTTTTATCTTGTGTATTGTAACGCGTTAAAATGGAGGAATTTCCAGCTACCCAAATTTCATCTTTCCTGCCTTCTTTAATAGCCCAAACAACCTCATCACTGAGCCCATCATTATTCGATGACATATGATTAAATAATTTACTTTGATAAGTATGGCGACCTAAACCATTTTGATGAGTGCCAAACCAAACCGTATTGTTTTTATCATTTAGCAGGGTATATGTTTCTTGATGTTCACTTATTTCTAATAAAGAGAGTTGCTCACCGTGTCTACTAAATCGCATTAACCCGTTATTTGAAGATACCCACAAAATATCATCACTATCAAAAATGGCTCTTGCAAACTTTGTTGAATCCATTCCTTCAGATCGATAGAGCGCTTTAAGTGTGCCTTGAGAATACAAAATAATTGCTTTGTCTTGAATGATCAATAATGAAGCATCATCAAAAGGAAGTATTTGATTAATTTTATGGTTGGTTAACACAACACCCAGAGGGTTATCTTTATTTAAGTCAAAAATATTGTCTGTCATTGGGTCAATGACATAGTTGTTCCCTTTATCTGTAGATATCCATATAAATCCGCCATTATCTTGGTAGATAGTTTTTACTTCTTTTAATGGAATAGCACGATCATTGTCATTAAAATCAATTAATTCAATTGGCTGTTTATCTACATTAACGACATATAAATCGCTACCTGTACCAACCCACAATTGGTTAGACTTATCTTGAAAAACACTCCAAATATACGTATTTGATAATTCTTTATTAACAAGAGGCGTAAATCGCTCCAGTTTAGGATTATATTTACTAAGGCCAGACTCTGTACCAACCCATAACCCTCCACGTTCATCAACTAACATAGCAGTGACAAAACCATTAGATAATCCACTGTTTTGTTGATTAAACAATCTAAACTCTTGACCATCAAAACGATAAACACCGGTCGGCGTTCCCAGCCAAATAAAACCTAATTTATCTTCAACGACAAACATGACTGAAGATTGTTCCAATCCCTGCTCTTTACCAAAATAGTTAAACTTAGTGATGACATTAGCGGTTACTGATGAGGAGGCGGCAAAACTTGATGATGGTAAAAATGTGTAGATGACTACAGTAAGCGCAAGAAAATACCGAAGAATTGGATACATAAAAGTAACAGCCCAAAGTCAATGCATAAATTAATGAAATAGTATTGTTTTTATCGTGAAAATAATACTATTTAATAGATAGGAGTATAAATTAACAAATAGGAAATACAATAGCCATTAAAAGGCAATAAAAATAGGGTAATTGCCAATATAGTAAGCAAGTGGCTATATGCAAAGTATAAGTAGTGTCTATTTATAGCACACTACTTATTGTTAAAGAGATAAAATTATTGTTGAGTAGCTACAATGTCTAACTCTACACGACGATTTGATTGACGACCTTGAGCAGTTTCATTTGACGCAACTGGCATATCAGAACCGAAACCACGACTCATCAAACGTCCGCCATTAATACCTTGTTGTTGTAAATAATTTGAAACCGCCAATGCGCGATTCGCTGACAACGTTTGGTTAAATTTTGCATTTCCCGTACTATCAGCATGTCCTGCAACCATCAATTGAGTATCTTCAAACTTAGCTAATACACGAGTTACACCATCTAACGTATTGTAAAAGTTTGAGCTGATGTCATATTTACCCGTCTTAAACGTGATATTACCAGGCATTATTAAGCGTATTTTATCGCCGTCACGTTGAACTTGAACCCCAGTGCCTTCCATTTCTTGACGAATCTCAGCTTCTTGCGAGTCCATGTAAGCGCCAATCCCAGCACCGATAGCACCACAACCTAATCCGGCATTACGGGCATGCTTACTATTTTTCTTAGAACCAATCAATGCACAAACGACAGCTGCGCCCAATCCATAAGTTGTTGCTCGGTTCGTTTTGCTCTCACCCGTATATGGGTCAATTGTCTGACAAGCACTTAATGAAAGTGTCGATGCTACGACCAAGATTGCAGTAATTTTATTGTTGATAAACGCCATTGTTATTCCCTAAAAGCTTCAAAAAGTTTATTTTATGTATTATAGCTTAACTACCTTACCTGAATGCCCCCTAAATTTAAGAATATCTTCTTAAATTTCATCGTTTAGTACCATAATTTAGGCCAATATGTGTTTCTAATACCTCGATACTATCGCCGACGGTGATAATACCTTCATTTATAGCAATGAGATTTTCGCCAAACATCAATCGCCCTCGTTCATCAGCTCTAAAAGTAGCCAATGTGCGCAGTGGCTCTTTGGATTTTTTAAACGCTAACGAAGTCATATCAACCGTAGTCATAATACAGCGCTCACATGGCTTAACAAATTCAAATTCAACCTCTCCAATTTTTACTCTACGCCATGTATCTTCAATAAAACCATCGCCACCAGAGAAAATTAAATTACTGCGAAATTGTGACATTAATGATGGTTCACTCGCCTTATCGTTTAATGTATTGAGAGATTCTTCACCAATAATTAACAGTGGAAAACCATCTGCAAATGCTAAAGACTGAGAGGTTTTCTCTACTGTCCTTTGGGAGTCGTCGTTAACCCTCACTAAACGGACACTCATACCCAGCTCATCACTAATCCATTGATTAATATCATCGTTAGCTGCGCTAGCAGCCATCTCATGTCGCCAAATATTCACTGACACAATCTGACTAAAATCGGCAAAATCAATTTTAAGTGATTTCCCACTACCGTTTGTTATCACGACACCTGTTTGATGTAATACACATTTGAACGCCAACAAACGCGGTAATTTTCTGGCCGTAACAAATTTTCCATTATCATCGATTAACATCATTTGGCGATCATGGCTAAGTCCTGTTGAACCTATAAAAGCACTGGATACTTGAAATCCAGACATAGATTTTATTGGATATACATTGATTTGTGTCAGCGTTGTCATAGTATTACTCGATAAAATAGAATGAATTAGAGCATTATACCCAAGTGTTCTGGAAATGTTCAATAAACACCCGTTAGGATGATGCATGAAAATAAATCCCATCAATCGATTTTTTAGCCCCACATCAATTGCTATTATTGGCGCGTCAAATTCGCCCCATCGCGCTGGACATTTGATTATGCGTAATTTATTACAAGGGAGTTTCAATGGCCCTATTATGCCAGTCAATGCAAAACATAAATCGATTTGTGGGGTTCTATCTTATGAATCTATTACGCAATTACCACAAGTACCAGATCTAGCCATTATTGCCATCAATGCAAAACGTGTCGCCAGTACTTTAGAGGAATTAGGTGAGTTGGGATGTCAGCAAGTCATTATTCTTGCCGCTGGCATTAATCTATTACCTCGTGTTAATGATCTGTCTGGTGATGAACAGGTTTTACAAATAGCTAAGAAATATAATATAAGACTATTAGGTGGTAGCAGCCTCGGCATGCAAATACCACACTTAGGACTTAATGCCAGTTTTGCTCACCAGCAAGCCTTACCTGGTAAGGTCGCCTTTATCTCACAATCGTCGTCCGTGGCGACCACAGTACTAGACTGGGCAAATCATAAACAAATGGGTTTCTCTTATTTTGTATCTGTTGGAGAAACCATAGATCTCAATTTTAATGAAATATTGGACTTTTTAGGAAGAGATACTAAAACCCAGGCGATTTTGTTATACATTGACGGCGTTAAAAATCATCGTCATTTCATGTCAGCAGCAAGAACAGCCGCACGCTCAAAACCCATTATTGTCATTAAATCTGGCAGCACCCAAGAAGGTGCGATATCTGTCACCCATCATACGGGCTCTCAAGCTGGTAGTGATGTTGTATATGACGCTGCTTTTAAGCGTGCTGGTATGTTACGTGTAAATCATTTACGAGAACTTTTTGCCGCATTTGAAACTTTAGCTCACACCAAACCATTAACTGGAGAGCGCCTTGCCATTGTCACTAATGGTGGTGCCCCCGGAATCATGGCCGTTGATGCCTTGATATCACGCGGAGGAAAACTTGCTCAACTAGAACCTGAAATTATTGAGAAACTATCGCTTGTTCTACCTGAACACGGCTCTAAAACCAACCCAGTTGATATTGCAGGCGATGGCACGCCAAAGCGATTTTCCCAAGCGATAAAAGCAATACTCGAATCACAGGCTATTGATACGTTATTAATTATTCACTCACCGACAGCTATAGCCACTGGTGAAGTCTACGCACAAGAGATAATTAATACTATTAGCGCCCACCCTCGTTCAAAGCGCATTAATATACTCACGAACTGGACAGGTGAGAGTTCAGCGTATAACGCTAGGAAAATCCTGAGAAAATCGGGACTTCCTACGTTTCGCACACCGGATGGTGCCGTTGGTGCATTTATGCACATGGTGGAATATCGTCGTAACCAGCGTTTATTGCAAGAAACACCAAAATCCATTTCCAGGCATTACCAAACGGATCAAGAACAAGCGAGAGCAATCACTCAGCGCCTGATTGCTCAAGGTTATCAAACGATTGATCTTAATGTCGCCGCACCACTATTAAACCTTTATGGCTTACAAACGTTAGAAACCCATCTCGTTAAGACACCGCAACATGCAAAAATTATAGCGGCAAAAATTGGCTTCCCTGTTGCGTTAAAACTCAGTGCCCCATCGTTAACCCATAAATCGTCAATCGGTGGCGTCAAACTTAACTTAATGGATGAAGATGCCGTTGAACAACAAGCCAAGCAGTTATTAGATAATATCGACAAACATAATGACTTAACGATTAACGGCCTAAATGTTCAAAAAATGGCAAATACGGCAGGCACACAAGAATTACGATTTGCGATGCACAACGATGCCATTTTTGGCCCTATTTTGTATATTGGTGAAGGGGGCTCACAATGGGATTTGTCACAAGATGCAGCAGTTGCATTGCCACCTCTCAATACCGCCCTCGCAAGATATTTGATAATCAGTGCTATAAAAACCGGGAAAATAAAAGACCATCGTGCACTTACCGCGTTAGACATTAACGCATTGTCAATTACCTTAACGCAGCTGTCTTATCTAATCATCGATTGTCCTGAAATATCCTCATTAGACATTAACCCACTACTTGTTCACGGCGATACATCTACGATTCTAGACGTAAATATTCACCTAAAGCCCTGTAAAGATAACGGGATCTCTCGTCTTGCAATTAGGCCGTATCCGCGAGAACTTGAGGAAGTAATTACCTTAAGAGACGGTCGTGATGTATTACTAAGACCTATAAAAGCCGAAGATGAACAGTCCCATTTTGAATTCAACGATAGCCTCAGTAACGAAGACCGTTACAAACGTTTTTTCGGCGAAGTAGGACAACTAAGTCATGAGCAAATGGCAAAAATGACGCAAATAGATTTCGACCGTGAAATGGCGTTCATTGCCTCATATCGTGATGACAGCAATAAATTTCATACCCTAGGCGTTGTCAGAGCAATTACGGATGCCGAAAATCAAGAGACCGAATTTGCAGTCGTCATCCGTAGTGATATTCAAGGGCAAGGATTAGGTAAGTTATTAATGAGCAAGATGATTAAATATTGTAAACAGCGAGATACCGCCGTAATGACAGGCCTAACCTTACCTCAAAATGCTGGCATGATTAATTTAAGTCGAAAGCTAGGATTCAAGGTTAAATTTGATATTGAAGAAGGCTGGGTCGAAATGAATTTAGATTTGCAATCTCACACCGAATAATTCCAATCTAGGTAAGTATTTGATCGTTTTACTTAGATTAGAATTACATTTTTTACAAAGCTCGGACTTATTAGCCGAGTTAATACCAATTATAATAAACATAACCATTTGATTAATAAATGATCACGAAATTAGCTACTAAACACATCACAAAAAACCATTAACAACACTTCAAATAGTAATAAATATCATTTATACTTGCATCATAAATTAATGAGAATGATTACTATGTTTGTTTGTATATGCAAAGGTGTGACGGATAAAGATATTCGCGACGCCGTCAATCAAGGTGAACAATCGATAAAATCGATAAAAGAAACCTTAGGCGTGGCTAGCCAATGTGGTGGCTGCTTTACCTTAGCAAAACAAATTATCGACAACCAATTATCTGAAAATGCGAGTTATTATAGAGTTGCTTAACGTATTATAATCTAGCTAATGAACGTATATGCGCTAGAGCGCTACGACCTAGTACACCGGATTCATACCCGCCTTCCAACATCGAAACAATCCCCAAGCAATCAGTGTCTTTAGTATAATCTGACAACGCAGTAGTAACCCAAGCGTAATCACTATCTTCTAAATTAATGTGCCCCATATCATCATGACGATGTGAATCAAACCCTGCAGAAATCAGTAGCAATTGAGGCTTAAATGCCGCAATTTCGGGAAGCCATTGCTGCTCAACTATCTTCCTAAATTCTAAGGAGCCCTCCCCTGCTGACATAGGTGATTTTATGTGTAAATCATTTTGTGATTGCGCTGAGCTAAAGGGATAAAACGGATGCTGAAACAAGGAACAAAATAATACATTGCTATTATCTTTGAATATATCTTCTGTACCGTCACCATGATGCACGTCAAAATCAATTATTGCTACGCGATCAATCCCACTGTGTTCAAGTGCATGAGAAGCCGCTATGGCAATATTATTATAAAAACAAAAACCACTGGCCTTATCACTAAAGGCATGATGTCCAGGGGGACGCACATTACAAAAGACAGCTTGATGCTGTCCATTCAAGATCAAATCTACCGCCTGTACACCTGCACCAGCTGCTTTATTAGCGGCTTTTAATGTCGCATTACACATTTGTGTGTCTGAATCTATATTAACAATCCCTTGTGGTGGGATTTTTTCATATAAACTGCGTATATATGACACGCCATGAACTCTTAACAGGTCGGCATTTAACACGTCTTTGGCGTCCAAATGATCTAAACTATATTCCAACCCACTGGCAATCAATCGATCTGAAATATCATCAATCCGGCTAGGTTGTTCTGGATGCATATTATCTATTTGATGACGTCGACAATCAGCATGAGAAATGATGGCTGTGCTCATAGGATTAACAATCAGGCAATTGAATTTAAATGCATAGTAACAAAATTAATGGAGAAAAAAACTGGACTTAAGTATCAAATAAAAACGGTTTGATAAACATCAAACCGTTTTAAAATGTAAACATCAAATAAGTTCTATGATTTAAGCGCTTATCTGCATACTACAAGCAACTTCAAATTCACCGTTTTGAGCTTCATCACACCGTAATACATAAGCATTAGCCATTAATGGCGGAACATTAAGTCCTCCAGAATTCACCTCAATAAATAACTGTGTTTTTTGAGGTAAATCTTCTTTAGTGTGAAATGAAAGGCCTTGAGCGCTTAAATTATGTAATGTGCCGTATTTTAAATCGTTTGATCCATTTAATTTGAAACGAACACCACAATTAACATCCATTCTGGTAAAACTTCGGTTATTATCATTAGCGATAATCATATATTTCCCCTAAACTTTTACTAACCATATAAGCGTAGTTTATTTTTGCAGTTAATAAAAATTAAATTTAAATATCGAGCCGCTACATGCTAAAAATTTCAAATAGTCTCACCATTCCAGCGCAAGAAATAGAAGTTCAGTTTGTACGTTCTCAAGGTGCTGGAGGACAACATGTCAATAAAACATCGACTGCTGTCCATTTATTTTTCGATATTAGAGCCAGTCAGGTTTTGCCTCAACGATTGAAGCAAAAACTACTCACGACTGCTGACCATCGTATTAGTCAATCGGGTAAGATAATCATTAAAAGTCAGGGCAGCCGAAGCCAAGACAGAAATAGAGAGGTTGCTTTTGAACAACTAACTCAGATGCTCATTGAGGCTAATAAAGTTGAAAAAAAGCGTATTGCAACCAAAGTTAAGTTTTCTTCAAAGATCAAACGATTAGATAAAAAAACTCAACGCGGTAAAGTGAAAAAGTTACGCAGCAATAAAGAGTTTTGATGTCTTAGTTGTCATTTTATTAACAAAAAGACCACTATTATCGTTTACTCCAACTAATCAGCCTTAACCTTAAAACATCACATTATTCGTTAGTTTTCATGTTTTTCAGTTCATCGATTTTTCGAAGGTAACCTTCTCTTCTTTGATCGCTAGAATATTTAAGCGCTTTTTGATAACAACCTAACGCTTCATCTATTAACTTTTTCTTGAAATATACGTCTCCCAAAGCAGCCCAATACCGACTGTCACTTCCATGTTTAATAGTGGCATCTAAATAAACTTTTTTGGCTCTATCAAGGGCATTATTCTCTATAAAAAACTGCCCAAAGAATCCATACCACCCCGTCACAACATACTCACCTAGTTCACGTTCAAAACGTTTAAACAGTGCGTAATCATTAACTTCAACAGCTTGTCTGAACATACTAAAGCGTGTTTGTCTGCTAATTTCTTCAGTTACACCATAACGTTGAGCACGTTCTTTGTAATATTCGAGGACCCCACTAACACCACCAAAGCCTTTGATTTCATCGACAGATCCAAATGACACATCAGGATAATCAGAAAAATGCCATGCTAGACCATCAGTTAGTACTTCTAGTGGCGATGTATGATGGTCATACAATCCTGAGAAACGATCAATGCTCTGATATTGCCAGTTTATTCCCGATAATTTATAACGTTCAAACAAATCTGTTAAGGCTTTATGCCCGCCAAAAGTATGCTGTTCTTGTGCGCCAATCGTTAAATAGAACTCATTAGACAGTTTATAGTTCTTAAGAACCTCTTCTGTTTTGATTAATAATCCTGGGCTAAGATATTGTGCACTGGATAATAAATAACCATCCAAAAGCATAGGGTTATAATTAAATAATTTGAGGCCAAAAATTGCGGCAGATTGCCAGCCGAAATATAACCTTCGCTCACTCGCGGGATAATGCTTTTGAACGTAAGGAATAATGTCATTAGACACTAAGGTAAGTAACTCCGCGCTGTGTTGATTAAAGTAGTAGCCCCGCTTGTTATTTAAATTAATACCAACGACAATAAATTCTGGACTCACATTAACGCTACTGATACCTCTGGTTAATGACTTTTGGTAACCGATGGCATTATATATGTAGTGCTGTCCGTCCATCACATAAAGCGTTGGAAACGTTGCGGCGTTATTAGCACCTTTAGGCACATAAATATCTAATGAAATGTCACTATTAATGGTTACGTGATGTAACTCACTAACCTTTGATACCACCTTAAATTCAGTACTGTACGCATCAGTAGTTATGGAGAAAGAGAGAACAATATAAGCGAGCAAACTTGATAATATTGTAATGACGGTTTTCTTAATATGCATATTTTCAGTGCCTTTAAACGATAATATTTAAATGTCTAAAAATATTAGCTTTACCCTGGAAATAAAGAATGATGTTTAGCTGATTTTTTGCTGATTACTTTTAACTTTTTTACGAAACTTGACTAATCATTAAAATTATTTAAAAAAAACCTTTCCGCCAATCATTTTATAAGCGGCCACGCCTCTAATTAACATTTCCCTAGCGAAGGTCTGATTACAATGAGGACATATACAAGCATGTGTTGTGAAATCGGCACTTATACGTTCTTTAAAACATTTAACTAATGCCCCTTTTCCACCTTTACGATACTTAAATAAATGCGTTTTACATTGTTTGCAAAAGATATCTACGGTTTTAGTTGGTCCTTTTTTATTTGGTTTAGCCATTTTAGTTTCCTCCATAAAAAACCTCGGCTAGTTTAGCCGAGGTATTCAATAATAGGAACTAAAGACAAGAGAGAGAGAGCGCTTGTTTAAATAGCCAACTATTATCTTTTGTTATCGATCATTTGTTGCAATTTATCGAGTTCATCAGGCGTGAACTCACCATGTTCAATCAATTTTAAAATAGCGTCTAAATGACCTTTTAGAACCATATTATCGCGACCAATTTTCAAATGTCTTACCTTTACATTATCCTCATCGCTGATAATAATGTCAGCTTCACCGCCATCGATGACATACACACGCTCATGTAATTCTTGCTCATCAACATGACGACGTTGCTCATGAATACGCTCGCGAATAACAACAGCGTGCTCTTCATTCATCAGTTCATGAAGCACTTTAAGCTCTTCTAAACCCTTCAAGCTTTCTACTTGTTGCAATGTACTTAACTCTTTTAACTTAGCCATTTCATGTTGAAGTTCTTCGGTATCCAGATGCATGTTAGAGATTTTTTCAAGATGCTGTAGTTGACTGTGCACTTTGAATTGCTCTAGGTTTTTTGACACATTAGCTAATGCTTCCTTAACTTTTACCATCGTTTTAGCGTCTAATTGCTGTAGCTTCCCGTTCACTTCACTCAAGTCCTTTATCTCTTGTTGTGTAAGCTCAAACATATGCTCTTGCCCATCACTATCAACAAAAACACGAATCGGTTTTCCGCTTTTTGCTTTAATTTCAATGCGGCGTTCTATTTTCTTTTCTTTATCAGTATCTTCTACATATTCCATTTCACCAGCATAAAGCGGCGCGTTGATAATAAAGATTGAGGCGACAAGTGCATTCGCTAACGATTTTGAAAATATTGACATTGTAATTTCTCCATTAAAATTTTTTGATTAAATAAGCGTACCTGACAAACTAAATACAAATGCCGTACCAATATTATTTAATATTAAATAACAAAGACTTAAAAAACATACAGTAAATTGGTGTAATAATTCATTTAAAAGCATCCCCATATCGGGATATGTTATCCTGATATGGGGAATTACTACATCAGATTATTATTTTGCGTGAATTTTTAAAAATAAAAATTCATTGCGCGCACAAAAAAAATCCATAAACCCATGAAAATAAAACAATAAACCCCATAAATTATTTTGGGTTTAAAATATAAAAACTCTGAGCATTATGGCCTGACAATTGAATAATACATAAGTGGTAGCAACTATAGATTACTGATAAACACCCTGACTCTATGCCCAATGGACAAACTTTATGACCTTACAAACAGCACAACAATTAACGCACATTGGTGGTAGGTCTACACATCTAACAGGTATTAATATCAAGGATGACAATGTCTCTTAAACGTTATATATTTTTACTCATTACCTTCATAATCTTGATTTTAACAGCCGTTCAGCTAAGTTTTGTGTCGTATATACAAAACCAAGTCAATGATGAAATTCAGCAAACATCCCAAGCCCTTTCACATCAAATTGTTGAGTTTGCGCAAGAAAGTTTGGAGCACGAGCCATTAAGTCATGATGCTGCAACTGCCGTCATGGTGAATGAATCAATTAACAAATATTATGTAGTTAACGTCATTCCTGTTAAAAAGCAGATAATTGAAATTAACGATTACTACTCGTTAGAAATTGATAATGGAAAGCCCATTATAGAATTAACACCTCGCTCAAACGTAACATTAGAATCTCAGCACATGAGGAAATTGCTAGACGCGATTGACATTGTTCAAGATGACGACAATGAGAGTTTTTCGCTAATTAAACAAACAAAAGATAGCTTAGAGCAAAAAACTTTTGAGTTTCAAGCGCAAAATGCGGCCAGTAATAGTTATTTCAACTACCTATTTTTACTCACTCTTACCTTATCATTACTAGGTACTATCGCCGCCTATTTTATTGCGAAACATATTAGCGAACCATTAAAGCAACTTACCCATGGCTTTAGTAAATTAGAACATGGTGAATTTGGTATCAACTTGAAAGAGAAAGGCATCGCTGAAACCCGAAAGACACTTAAACAATTTAATAATATGAGTCAAAGACTAGCTGAACTAGATGAACAGTCCAAACATTTCGCCGCTGTGCAGCATATGTCAGATATCGGAGAAATGAGCCGCGGTTTAGCGCACGCCCTTCGAAATCCAATTAACACCATCGGCTTGTCACTTGAACAAATGGCTCAACCACAAATAACACAACAACAACGTGAAACACTAGCGATTGCGGCTCGTGACAAAATTACAGCGATGGATAAAACGATAAAATCACTATTAACGTTATCCACTGAAAACACACTGACCCCAACGTCTTTTAATTTACACCATGTAATTCAAGATGTAATTTTAGAGGTTGCAACAACAAGTACTATTAATATAAATATTGATGCCCCTTCCAAATTACCCTTTGTGGGTCACGAGAGTGAAGTACGTTCAATTATTCACAGTATTATCGTCAATGCTATTGAAGCCTCACCAAGTCATTCAAACATAGCAATTAAAGCTGATGTATTAGTTCAAGAAATTTGCATTACAATCACCGATGAAGGCACCGGCCTCTCACCACTTATTAAATCAAAGTTGTTCAAACCACACATAACAACTAAAGCTGAAGGAGCTGGCATGGGGTTATACATTGCCAAAAGACTAAGCCAACTACATTATGATGGGGATATTCTTTTGAGTGATAATACGCCATGCGGTTGTATTGCAGTCATCACCCTAAATCCGATTAACTTATTATCAGAAGAAGAAACACATGATTAATTTATTGATCGTTGAAGATGATGAACAACAACGTAAAATTATAGAAACAATCATCGACAACGACATATATCACGTAATTAGTAGTGCCAGTGTTGAAGAAGCCATTCTTGTTCTTAAGAAAAATCCCATTGATATCATATTCAGCGATTGGAAGCTGGGTGAGCTCAGTGGTATAGATTTACTCAATTTTGTACGAAAGAATCTGCCACATATAGGGTTCTCCATAGCAACCGCTTATGGCACCATTGCCCATGCTGTACAAGCGATGGAAGCGGGTGCCGATGATTATTTAGCAAAACCTTTTCAGCGCCAAGAGCTACTGCTCTCCATAGAAAAATCACATAAAGCCAAACAACTCCGAAGTGAAAACTCACAGCTTAGTGAAGCACTTGTACAGCAAAACAACCTCAAAAGTATCATTGGTAGTGCCCCGTGCATGACACAAGTATATGATCGTTTACAACGAGTTTCACATACCAATGCAACGGTACTGATTAATGGAGAAAGTGGTACAGGCAAAGAACTTGCAGCACGCGCACTCCATGACTTATCACAACGTTCAGGCAAGTTTATAGCCATTAACTGTGGTGCTATTCCAGAATCATTGGCCGAAGCTGAATTGTTTGGTGCTATCAAAGGCGCATACACTGGCGCCGACTCAACTAAACAAGGGAAAATTCAAGCCGCACATCAAGGGACACTTTTTTTGGATGAGATTGGTGAATTACCTTTATCTTTACAGGCTAAATTACTGCGTTTTCTGCAAGAAGGTACCGTAGTTCCTGTGGGCAGCCATGAAGAAACTACGCCTGATGTTCGGGTCGTTGTGGCCACACACCGCGACTTACTCGACATGTCTAAAAATGGTGAATTTAGAGAGGATTTATATTATCGCTTAAATGTAGTTCCGTTAACCATGCCACCGCTGCGCGCACGTAGTGAAGATATTCCAAAGCTAATTAACCATTTCGTTGATAAGTTTAGTAAGCAATACAATTGCCAACAACCTGCGATTAAAAGCTCGACATTAAAGACACTGCTAGATTTCCATTGGCCTGGTAATGTACGAGAGCTAAGTAATCGCATCGAGCGATATTTATTATTAGCTGATGAAAATGAACTAACCAATGGCATGTCACTTAATGCCTCCAGTGACATAGGTTATATATTGCCTAAAGAAGGTTTAAATTGGGAGGCGTTCGAGAAACAATGTTTAGAGAATGCCTTACATCAAAACAGTGGAAATAAAACTAAAGCGGCCAAGTTCCTACAGCTCAATTACAAAGCCTTTTTATACCGTTTAGAAAAACATGGCATTGGATAACCATATCATTAATTTGTGATCCAATATTTATACGGGTTGGTATTAGTGAGCTATCATACGCGTAAGTGTAACCGCCCCGAAAAAACATACATTCTCATCTACCGGAGACAACACATGAGTACAATAGAAGTTAATCACCCTCTCATTAAACACAAATTAGGCTTAATGCGAGAAGGGAATATCAGCACTAAACATTTTAGAGAGCTAGCTTCTGAAGTTGGCAGCTTACTCACTTATGAAGCTTCAAAAGATCTTGACCTAGAAACTAAAACGATTGAAAGCTGGAATGGTGAAATTCAAGTAGAACAAATCAAGGGGAAAAAAATAACGGTGGTACCTATTCTACGTGCTGGTTTAGGTATGATGGATGGCGTATTAGAGTTGATTCCAAGTGCGAAAATTTCAGTAGTTGGTATGTACAGAAATGAAGAGACGCTCGAACCCGTATTTTATTTTGAAAAACTAGTCAGTCAAATTGACGAGCGCCTAGCTTTAGTAATAGATCCAATGTTAGCCACTGGCGGTTCAATGGTCGCCACTATCGATTTGTTAAAAGAACGTGGATGTACCAATATAAAAGCCCTAGTATTAGTGGCAGCGCCAGAAGGCATTGCTGTGCTCAATAAAGCCCATCCAGATGTTCAATTATATACGGCTTCTATCGATGATTGTCTTAATGATGCAGGCTACATCCTTCCAGGACTCGGTGATGCAGGAGACAAAATTTTTGGCACCAAATAGCCATTTTACATTCTTGTATATATTATCTAATTAAACCGTTAGATAGCACGTTTTTTTATCAAGCGTGCTCAGATTAAGTCAGAACGCAATCTCATTTTAGCTATGCATCCCACAGACCACTTTAAATATCATACCAGTCATGCCATTTTTGAAACAGCGTTGAAAGTATGAGAGTTTAATGTCGTTATACCAATTGCATTAAGTAAGTGATCTTGTTGTGCTAAGGATAAATTAATGAGAACAAGGCGCTCGATTGAGTAATAGCTAGCTATTGGGATTGAGAGTAACGTAGATATCGATAATTAAAACCAGCACAAGTGGGCGATAGATTAATGCAATTGGTATTACGCGAGATTAAAGCAATAACTGTGACTGTACTGCTAAGTGGTCTATTGGCTGGGTTGCACTGACTACGTCAGCGACGTGGATGTCGGTAGTAGAGCAATGCTGGGTGCATATTGCCGAGGCGACGGAAAGCAGTCAATATCATGCCGGTCATTGCTTCATCCAGTCGAAAATACCAAACAGAATTTTAAAGTGTCAGAGTTTAATGTCGTTACGCGAGGTTAAAGCAATAGCTGTGACTGTACTGCTAAGCGGTCTATTGACTGGGTTGCACTGACTACGTCAGCGACAGACGATGGAATGGTACCAATATCATACCGGTCATTGCCACACCCATACGAAAAAGGGCCCAGTCTTTCGACTGAGCCCTTTTTCTGAATGGGTGTCTGGCAATGACCTACTTTCACATGGGGAAGCCCCACACTATCATCGGCGCTAAATCGTTTCACTACTGAGTTCGGAATGGGATCAGGTGGG
>Ga0209395_1003960_pt1 | contig 17853 bp, 15 predicted proteins | sample GOMGulsemesocosm_3_FD_184635 | JGI IMG/M metagenome (GOLD analysis project Ga0209395, IMG submission 184635) | Methane-oxidizing microbial communities from mesocosms in the Gulf of Mexico - GOM9D Gulf of Mexico (SPAdes) (version 2) | ecosystem: Environmental > Aquatic > Marine > Cold seeps... | reverse complement strand
CCTAGCAAGCACGTGCTCTAAAAAAAGCTAGATCTGACTTATTTTCTTTAGAGCCTCGTTTAATAATTGCTCCGGTTGGTAGACTTTACCTGTAATGCCTAGCTGCATCGCTTTTGTCTCAGTATTGTCAGCGCCACAATAATTATAAATAGCGCGGTATATCTCCGATAAATCATCAATGACCTGTTCACTATTTACATTTTTATTCATACTGCTATTTACATAATCATAAAAGCTGTCAATTGCATCCCCTTGCTTTAACGCAAAACTAGGTTCTCCTTTTAACTTGCAAGTAATTGGGCAAAATGCACCAATCTCATTGCTAAACCAAATATCGTTCCACCAGCCAATTGGTTTGCCCCGTAGTTTTTCTGCTTGACCTTTAAAGGGCAAAAAATAATAAACATTTGCACTATGATCTTTAATTGAAGGGAGAGAAGCCATCAAAGCCGCCGCCCTTAATGTACTTTCGTGCTCAATATAATGGTCGTAACAAGTCACATTGCCGGTAAATGCTTTTAGTAACTGGAAATGTATATAAGCAACTTTATCCGGATAGATAGCATTGCATTTAGCTACAGGTTTAAGGTTACCTATAATAAGTTGTTCAAAGTGGTTTCGTTTTAAATTGCTTTGGTAACGCGCTAACAATACAGACTCAATATCATCAGAGTCAATATTGGTCACAACAGTGCTTTCTGTCTCTTGATAGAGAAAAGCTTCGCTAACCGGCTTCTTAGTCAAATTATTCGTTTGTAATAAAATATAACCACTGTTTATCTCTGCAGTAAATAGCACATATATGCCTCGCTGGTGACTTAATGTAATAAGTCGCCCTTCACTGTGCATTCCAAGGTATTCAGTCTTTAGCCTTTTCTGTTCATTTAACCTGCTGAAATTAGAAAAGATCAAAGCTAATTTATTGAGGTAGAAGTAATATAAACGTGCTGATAAACCACTCTCTTTAATGGCTAGCTTTATCTCTTTTTTTTCTATCACAGAAGCGAGTACCAGCTTTAAAGCATCGATGTTTTTATACTCAGGCAGGGTAAATACAGCATCACATTGTGTGCATTTCTTTCGTTGTGTTCTAGCCGAAGTATATCCATGTAGTTTCGATGAAGGAGTATTAGTAATAAAAAAGTAGGGGCTGCACTTTTTACAGCCAATCACTTTATTGCCAAACTGCAACTCTAATTTTTCAGCCAGGACCTCTTTAACTAGTTCATTGTTTATCCAAGGAGGATTACTACCGCAAAGCGTACATTCAGTAGAAAGGTAACCTAAGCGCTCACTTTTTTGTATATAGCTTTTACTTTCAGTGATTCCAAAATTTTCACAGGAAACCGTTTTGCAACAGTTAAAGTCTTTTGTAAATCTCAGCATAAGTAACAACATATTGTGTAAATGAATATAGCTAAAGCATAGCTAACAATTACACGGCACTCCATCTTATTTTCCTGCCAAAGTTCCCATTTATAGAGTTATCAAATATTACATAAAAATAGTGAGCAAAGCATAAAGTCATCAATATTTATTAAAGGACTAAATAATGAAAAATACATTAATAAGCGCGTTACTTTCGGTGACTCTATTGGGCTGTGGTGGCTCTGATGGAGGCAATATTAAAGGTACAGTTTCAGACAGCGTACAGAAGAAAATGCATCATAGTTAATTGATCTTACAAGTGATTTTGCTCTATTAACCAACCCCTTTACCGATACTCACTCAACACGCGCAGTTAGTAGTCAGGGCTGTGCTATCAGTGGCAAAATAGTTGAGGATTCAACAAGAAAAAGTGATGGAAGCTTTCATGTAGTAGTTAATTATGAAGATTGCGTTGATAACCTTGATATAAAACTAAATGCCTCAACCTCTGGGACAGCCATTGCTTCAGTTGAGAGCGATAGTTTCTTACTAAAAGTAATCGGCGATATTCATATGGTTAGTTTGGACTGCTACTTTGATATCGATGTAATACTCTCAATTAACCAAGATTCGATGGAGACTGTAAAGGTGAGCTTTGAGCTTAACTACAATATCGTATCTCCAAAATTAACCGGTGAAATAAAAGTAAGCACGAAGCCAAGCCTAACAATAGATAGCAATAATAACCTATCAGGTGAAGTCATCATTGAGGGGAAAAACAGAAGTAAAATAAGCATTGTTTATCACAGTAATGGAGTAACTCATTACCTTAACGGTGAACTGTTTACTCCAATCTATTAAACTTTGATTAAACGCTTGAATTAGTAGGGGTCTCCCCTACTAATAGCAATTAAAAATAGTTCGCAACAGCACTTCAAAGCCAATAACTCACTACTTTACACCTATACAAAACCATCACCAACACATTTTGTAAGTCTCTGCAAAAAGAACAAAAGATCTTTAGCTCCCTCGATCTAGCTCACAATTTATGCAGCAATAACTACATAAAATCACTGCATCTTAAAACAACGTTCAGCTAATACATAACTCAGTAGTTTTGTATTTGTAGGGCTAGCCCCCGTTATTAAAGGGATACAGCCCAGTTCTATAAAAATTAGTCACTGATTAGTGGATATTTTATATAAACGAACTTACGTTTTAAATCAACAAAATAACAACAAGCAATAAAGGCGAGATTCATGGACAGTAAATTAGATCAATTACGCAAAGTGACAACGGTTGTAGCGGACACCGGTGATATTGAAGCGATTAAATTGTACCAACCACAAGATGCAACAACGAATCCTTCACTGATTCTAAAAGCAGCACAAATTAGCGCTTATGCACCACTTATTGAAGATGCAATCAGTTACGCAAAATCACAAAGCGAAGATCAAGCACAACAGGTTGATGATAGCTGTGACATGTTAGCGGTAAATATTGGTAAAGAGATTTTAAACATTGTACCAGGACGTATCTCAACAGAAGTTGATGCAAAACTTTCTTATGATACAGAGGCCAGTGTAGCCAAAGCACACAAGTTAATTAAATTGTATAACGACGCCGGCATTAGTAACGATCGTATATTAATTAAGCTAGCGGCAACATGGCAAGGTATTCGTGCAGCAGAGATCTTAGAAGCACAGGGAATAAACTGTAACTTAACATTATTATTCTCTTTTGCACAAGCGCAGGCCTGTGCAGAGGCAGGGGTTTACTTAATATCTCCATTTGTTGGTCGTATTATGGACTGGCACAAGAAAAATGAAGGCAAAGAGTTCACACCTGAAAATGATCCCGGTGTAGAATCCGTGACTTTCATTTATAAACACTACAAAAAACATGGTTATAAAACAATTGTAATGGGCGCAAGTTTCCGTAATTCAGGTGAAATTTTACAATTAGCAGGTTGTGATCGCCTTACTATCAGCCCGCAGCTTTTACAGGAGCTAAGTGAAACAGAAGGAGAAGTGATTACCAAGCTAACAGCAACAACAGATATTCAAGAGAGACCTGCAACGTTAACAGAAGCACAGTTCCTATGGTCACATCATCAAGATGCGATGGCAGTAGAAAAATTAGCAGAAGGTATTCGCAACTTTGCGATTGACCAAAACAGCTTAGAAGAGATGATTAAAAGCCGTCTTTAATAACAACTTTGAATACAACTAACACCTAAATGGAGAGTAAAATGCATATTGTAATGGGCCTAGTGGGGATCATCTCCCTTATTTTAATCGCGATTATTTTTTCTAGTGATCGTAAAGCAATCAACTTAAGAACGGTAGGTGGTGCTTTTGCCATTCAAGCCGCCATTGCCGCCTTTGTTATATTGACCCCTTTTGGTTCAACGATTTTGCAAACCGTTTCTTCAGGTGTTCAAGCCGTTATTGATAGTGCTAACGACGGCATTGCATTCCTATTTGGTGGTTTAGTATCAGGCAAAATGTTTGAAGTGTTTGGTGGTGGTGGTTTTGTATTCGCGTTTAAAGTACTACCAGTGATTATCTTCTTTGCAGCTTTCATGGGAGTGTTATACCACCTTGGTATTATGCAACTTATCATCAAAATATTTGGTGGTGCACTGCAAAAAATGTTGGGTACAAGCCGTACAGAGTCTATGTCAGCGGCGGCTAACGTTTTTGTTGGTCAAACAGAAGCGCCATTAGTGGTAAAGCCATACATTAAAAACATGACTCAGTCTGAGCTATTTGCAGTGATGTGTGGTGGTTTAGCCTCTGTTGCTGGCGCGGTACTAGTGGGTTATGCATCACTAGGTGTAAACCTTGACTACCTAATTGCGGCGTCATTTATGGCGGCCCCTGGTGGTCTATTAATGGCAAAACTATTACAGCCAGAAACAGAAAAAGTAAATAATGACATTATTGCTGAAGAAGGCGAAGAAGCTGAAAGTAAACCCGTTAATGTTATTGATGCTGCTGCATCGGGTGCTTCTTCAGGTCTACAGCTAGCACTAAACGTGGGTGCAATGTTAATCGCATTCATCGCACTTATCTCATTAGTTAATATCATGTTAGGTGCCTTTGGTGGTCTATTTGGGTTAGAAGCACTTTCACTTCAGCAAATTCTTGGTTACCTATTCGCACCTATCGCGTTCTTAATCGGTATTCCATGGTCTGAAGCAACTGCTGTTGGTAGCCTATTAGGTCAAAAACTAGTGGTAAATGAATTTGTAGCTTACATCGATTTTGTTGGTATGAAAGACTCACTAAGCGCACATTCACAAGTAATTGTTACTGTTGCACTGTGTGGTTTTGCAAACTTATCTTCAATGGCTATTTTACTAGGTGGTCTAGGCGTTCTTGCTCCTTCACGTCGCCCAGATATCGCTCGCTTAGGCCTTAAAGCTGTACTTGCTGGTACGCTTTCTAACTTTATGAGTGCAACACTAGTAGGTATCTTCTTCGCACTTAGCGGTGCAGCAATTGTTTCATAGGCTCATTATTTAACGATAATCGCAGTGAATAACCCCGCCACCACTAATGTGGTGGCAATTTAAAATACAGGTATAACATAATGAATGAACTACAAAATGTATCAAAAGAAGCAATTTCATTAATGGATTTAACAACATTAAATGATAACGATACGGACGCGAAAGTGATTCAGTTATGCAAGGACGCACAAACACAAGCAGGTAATACAGCAGCAGTGTGTATCTACCCACGCTTTATTCCGATTGCACGAAAAGCATTAGCTTTACAGAACAGTGCAAACATTAAAATAGCAACGGTGACTAATTTTCCACATGGCAATGACGATCTCGATATCGCCTTTGCAGAAACACGCGCAGCGGTTGCTTATGGGGCCGATGAAGTTGACGTGGTTTTCCCCTATAAAGCACTTATCGCAGGCAATAGCGAAGTGGGTGCACAAATGATTAAAGGTTGCCGTGTTATTTGCGGTGCAAATGTATCCTTAAAAGTGATCATTGAATCGGGTGAATTAAAAACCGACACGCTTATTAAACAAGCCAGTGATATCTGTATTGCTGCGGGTGCTGATTTTATTAAAACATCAACGGGCAAAGTCGCTGTTAATGCAACACTCGAAGCAACTAAAGTGATGCTTGAATCGATTAAATATTCTGGTAAAGATGTTGGTTTTAAAGCGGCCGGTGGTGTTAAAGACGCACAAACCGCAGGGCAATACTTACAAATGGCTCGCGATGTGATGGGTGAAGATTGGGTTAATAGCACTCATTTCCGTTTTGGCGCATCAAGCCTGCTAGTGAGCTTGCTCAATGAACTAAACCTAACAGAGCTAGTTGCAGAAAAAGGAGCGTACTAATGAAACGCACAGTTATTTTATTACTTGATTCTTTTGGTATTGGTGGCGCAGCTGATGCACACACATTTACCGGCTCTAGTGCCGATGGCACAACCTATAATGATACTGGCGCAAATACCTTAGGGCATATCGCTAAAGCCTGTTTTGAAGGTAAAGCTGAAAATGGTCGTAGCGGTCCTCTTAATATCCCTAACCTCAACAAAATCGGTTTTGGTCAAGCATGCTTTGAAAGCTCAGGTTTATACCCTGCCGGCTTAGATCAAAACGTAGTACCAACAGGTGCTTACGGTTATGCCAAAGAGCTATCAACGGGTAAAGATACCTCAAGTGGTCACTGGGAAATTGCAGGCGTACCGGTATTGTTTGACTGGGGTTACTTCTCAGACAAACAAAACAGCTTTCCACAATCATTGCTTGATGAACTAGTAAAGCGTGCAGATCTACCAGGTTACCTTGGTAACTGCCACTCTTCAGGCACAGTGATTCTTGAAGAGTTAGGTGAAGAACACCTTAAAACAGGTAAACCTATTTTCTATACATCGGCAGATAGTGTTTTCCAAATTGCTTGTCACGAAGAGAGCTTTGGCCTTGAGCGTTTATACAAGCTGTGTGAATTAGCCCGTGAGTTAGTCGACGAATATAATATTGGCCGTGTTATTGCGCGCCCTTTCTTAGGCACAGAAGCGTCTAATTTTGCACGTTCGGTTAATCGTCATGATTACTCAGTAACACCTCCTTCTGCAACACTGCTTGATAATATGAAAGCAAGTGGTGGCGAAGTTGTTAGTGTGGGTAAAATTGCAGATATTTTTGCCGATCAAGGCATTACTAAAGCGGTTAAAGCCTTTGGTGTTGATGGTCTGTTTGACGCAAGTTTACAGGCATTTAAAGAGGCAAAAGGCGAGACAATCGTTTTCACAAACTTTGTTAATTTTGATGCCGACTTTGGCCATCGTCGTGATATCTCAGGTTACGCAGCTGCACTAGAGTACTTTGATACGCGTTTGCCTGAAATACTGGAGCTATTGGGTGAAGATGATCTACTGGTACTTACCGCTGATCACGGTTGCGATCCAACATGGCCGGGTACTGACCATACACGTGAACATATTCCCGCTATCTTTTATGGCCCAAAAGTAAAACCGGGCTCGTTAGGTTTGCTTGATACCTTTGCTGGCATCGGACAATCAATTGCTGATTTTCACAATCTTCCCGAGCTTGAATACGGTAGTAGCATTTTTAAATAGTTTTAATAAACATAAATCAGCGTAGGGGAAATTTCCTTACGCTAGCTCAACTCATTCTAAAAACCATTATTTGGTTAATTAACAAACAATTATTGGAGTATTTCTTATGGCAACACCTCATATCAACGCAGTCGATGGCGCATTTGCAGAAACAGTTTTAATGCCAGGTGACCCACTACGCGCAAAATATATTGCCGATACCTTCTTAGAAGATGTTGTACAAGTAACTGATGTACGCAACATGTTTGGTTATACAGGTACTTATCAAGGTAAAAAAATATCAGTGATGGGTCACGGCATGGGTATCCCATCTTGCTCTATTTACGCACACGAATTGATTACAGAGTACGGCGTTAAAAATATTATCCGTGTCGGTAGCTGTGGCGCAGTAAGCCTAGATGTGAAAGTACTTGATGTGCTTATTGGTATGGGGGCATCAACAGATTCAAAATGTAACCGTATCCGTTTCGGTGGCCACGACTATTCGGCAATTGCTGATTATGGGCTACTTGAAAAAACAGTGAACGCAGCACGTGCGCGTAAAATTGATGTAAAAGTGGGTAACATTTTCTCAGCAGATACTTTCTACACATCAGAGCCTGAAATTTTTGATGTACTAGAAAAATACGACATCTTAGGTGTTGAGATGGAAGCTGCGGGTATCTACGCTGTTGCCGTTGAAAATGGCGCAAAAGCGATGTGTATCTTAACGGTATCTGATCACATCAGAACCGGTGAAAAAACAACGTCAGATGAGCGTCAAACTAGCTTTAACGAAATGATTTTAATCGCACTTGATGCGGCTATCACTTATTAAAAGCGAATAAATAATAACTAACCTTCAACAATAAGATGCAGAGGTCATGTTGGCCTAAATGCACATTCAAAAACTATGGAAAACAAGGAAGCAACAATGAAAAAATCAATTATCGCAGCAAGCTTATTAGCACTTGGTTCAGCACCTGCTTTTGCAGCAGATTACACTGACGGTGACACTAACAAAAACAACTACAAATGGATGCAAGCAAATATTATGTATTCAGTTGATGAGTTACCAGGTGAGTCTTCACACGATTATCTAGAACTTGAATTCGGTGGTCGTGCCGGGATCTTAGATTATTACGGTTACGTTGATGTATTTGACCTAACAAACAGCGATAGCTCAGACAAAGATCAACAAGCAAAAATGTTTGCAAAACTGGCACCACGTATCTCTTTAGATGGTTTATTTAGCACGGATTTATCATTCGGCCCAGTACAAGAGTTATACCTTGCGTCTGTTTACAACGTAAATGGTATCAGCTCTGACAATAATGGTGACGGTATTGACGATGGTGTAAATAACTTTTCTATCGGTCTAGGTTCGGATGTAATGGTACCTTGGTTAGGTAAAATTGGTTTAAACCTTTACGCATATTACGATATAAATGCAAAAAAATGGGATGGTGGCCAAATCTCCACTAACTGGTTCAAACCTGTTTACTTCTTTGAGAATGGTTCATTCATCTCATACCAAGGTTACATCGATTACCAATTTGGCGTCGACGACTCACCTAGTGAGTTAAAATCTACTCATGGTGGTGCAATGTTTAACGGTATTTACTGGCATTCAGATCGCTTCGCTCTAGGTTACGGCTTAAAAGCTTATAACGATGTTTACGCGCTTAAAGATGGTGGCTGGGCAGGTAAAACAACGGGTGTTAGCCACTACGTAGCTGCAACTTATAAGTTCTAAACAAGCATTATTGATGAATTAGTGGCGACTCTAGCTGTGATAGCAGCTGCAGTCGTCACTTTTTTTACCATTAAAAAGATAGTGTTAGCGTCTGAAAGACCTCTCTGATTAACGACAATGCTATCTATTTAATCCCCAAAAAGATCGTCATTCAATTGACTCTATCTACAAAAAAAAACAAAAACATATGACTTCCCCTATTTGCATCTAAGCTTTATACGCCGTCAAATATGAAGAGTGTGTGACATATTTTAAACTCAATGGAGGTTAGCAATGGAATTAAACTGGATTGAATGGTACGGGTATCTTGCATCACTAGTGGTGTTTATCTCCCTCACCATGAGTTCGATTATAAAACTAAGAATATTCAACTTTATAGGTTGTTTAATTTTTGCTCATTACGGTTTTTTAACTGGTTTATTACCTGTAAGCGTAGCGAACCTTAGTATCGCTCTTATTAATGTCTATTACCTGTATCAAATATATAAAACTAAAGAGCAGTTTAAATTAGTAAATGCAGAGATAGACTCAGCCTACTACCAACACTTTATCAATATCCACCAGGAAGAGATAACAAAACAAGTTAGCCTACAAGAGCTCACTGAAGTTAACACCTCTTTTTACATGTTACGTGATGACAACATCGCAGGTATTTTGGCTGGATTTAAAGAGATTGATGGTACTTTTACTATCTATGTTGATTTTGTACCAGCAAAGTATCGAGACTATAAACTCGGAGAATATTATTATAACCAGCACCCAGAATTTTTAAAAGATAAGGGCATAAACCTATTAAAGACCTATGCGACCGACAAAGATCATTGCTTCTATTTAGAAAAGATGGGTTTTGTACATGAAAACAGTGATAACAAACAACTGCATAAAAAAATACTCTAGATAAAGTTGTGGGCTACGTTAAATCAATTTTACGTAGCCCACAAATTTTCTGTACCACCACATTTTGTAAGTGCCGATAATTACTTAAATATATTGCCCCTAGCCTAGATCAAGATCTCATTTTCGTGCCTGTTGAATAAATAAACTACTTGTAGATTACTTATCTCAGGAACTAAAAATGACAACCAGACAAATGCAAGCAAATGCCATTCGCGCTTTAAGCATGGATGCAATTCAACAATCTAATTCAGGTCACCCAGGCGCACCAATGGGCATGGCAGACATCGCACAAGTCTTATGGTGTGACTTTTTACAACATAACCCTAACAACCCAGACTGGGCTAATCGCGACCGTTTCATTCTCTCAAATGGTCATGGCTCAATGCTTATCTACTCACTGTTACATCTTAGCGGTTACAAACTTTCAATTGAAGATATTAAATCATTTCGTCAGCTGCATTCAAAAACACCTGGACACCCTGAATACGGATATACCGAAGGCGTTGAAACAACCACAGGACCACTCGGTCAAGGTATTGCAAATGCAGTCGGCATGGCTATTGCGGAAAACTCATTAGCAGCGCAATTTAATAAACCCGACCATGAGATAGTTGATCATTTCACCTACGCCTTTTTAGGTGACGGCTGCCTAATGGAAGGCATTTCACACGAAGCTTGTTCATTAGCTGGCACGCTGGGATTAGGTAAACTGATCGCATTTTGGGATGATAATGGTATCTCAATCGACGGAGATGTTGAGGGCTGGTTTACTGACGATACCCCTGCCCGCTTTACCTCTTACGGCTGGCAGGTGATTGAAGTTGACGGTCATAACCCAGAGCAGATAAAAGCCGCTATTATTAGTGCACAAGCTGAAACCACTAAACCAACAATGATTTGCTGTAAAACAATCATCGGCTTTGGCTCACCTAACAAACAGGGCACACATGACTGTCATGGTGCGCCACTTGGTAGCGATGAAGTTATTGCAACACGTGAAGCATTAAATTGGGATTATGATAGTTTTGAGATTCCAGAAGATATTTATGCTTTATGGGACGCAACACAAACAGGTCAACGAAGGGAAGATAGCTGGGATGAAAAATTTAAAGCCTATCAAGCATCGTATCCTGAATTAGCAGCACAATACCAACGCCGTATTAACGAGCAGCTTCCCGCAGAGTGGCAGCAAAAGTCAACTGACTACATCGAACAGTTACAAGCCAACTCTGCCAATATTGCAACACGCAAAGCATCTCAAAACTGCATCGAAGAGTTTGCCAAAACATTACCAGAATTACTCGGTGGCTCAGCTGATTTAGCCCCTTCAAATTTAACCATGTGGTCAGGTACAAAAGCGATCACTGCTAATGATGCTTCAGGAAATTACTTGCATTACGGTGTGCGTGAATTTGCCATGGCAGCTATCATTAACGGTATTTCATTACATAAAGGTTTTGTGCCTTATGGCGCAACGTTTTTAATGTTCATGGAATACGCAAGAAATGCACTGCGTATGTCTGCATTAATGAAAATTCGTGCCATTCAAGTATTCACCCATGACTCCATCGGTCTTGGTGAAGATGGCCCTACACACCAACCCGTTGAGCAGATTGCAAGTTTACGCTTAACACCTAATATGAATACTTGGCGACCTTGTGATAGCGTTGAATCTGCAGTGTCATGGAAACATGCCATAGAGCGTACCGATGGCCCATCATCACTTATTTTTAGCCGCCAAAACCTGCAACCTCAACCACGTGATGCAGTAACATTAACAAACGTAGTGAAAGGTGGATACATATTATTAGATGCAGCAAGCACACCAGAAATCATCTTAATTGCAACGGGCTCAGAAGTACAATTAGCGGTTGAAGCACACACAAAATTAACAGCATCAGGCAAAGCGGTACGTGTTGTTTCTATGCCCTGTACCGACGAATTTGATAAACAAAGCCGTGAATATCAAGACTCTGTATTACCACCAGCAATTAGCAAACGTATCGCTATCGAAGCAGGTATTGCTGACTACTGGTACAAATATGTCGGCTTAAATGGAAAAGTCATTGGCATGACCAGTTTTGGCGAATCAGCCCCTGCCGATCAGCTGTTTAAAATGTTCGGTTTCAGCGTCGAAAATATCGTTAACAACGCAAATAGCTTATACAAATAACTCAGTAGAGAGGATTTTATTATGTCAGATGTATTTCACTTAGGTTTAACAAAAAAAATGCTTGATGGTGCAACGGTTGCGATTGTGCCGGGCGACCCTGAACGCGTAAAACGCATTGCTGAATTAATGGAGAACGCGACATTTCTTGCCAGTCATCGCGAATATACCAGCTACCTTGCCTATATAGAGGGAAAAGCTGTGGTGGTTTGTTCAACGGGTATCGGGGGTCCTTCCACCTCAATTGCCGTTGAAGAGTTAGCACAACTTGGTGTACGTACTTTCTTACGTATTGGTACAACAGGTGCGATTCAAAGTCACATTAACCCCGGTGATGTGATTGTTACCCAAGCTGCCGTTCGCCTTGATGGTGCAAGCCTACATTTTGCGCCAATGGAATTCCCTGCGGTTGCTAACTTTGAAGCAACCACAGCAATGGTTGACGCTTGCCGTGACGCTGGTATTGAACCACATGTGGGTATTACCGCTTCGTCTGATACTTTTTATCCAGGTCAAGAGCGTTACGATACCGTTTCAGCACGCGTAACACGTCGCTTTAAAGGTTCTATGCAAGAGTGGCAAGATCTCGGAGTTTTAAACTATGAGATGGAGTCTTCAACACTGTTTACCATGTGTGCTTCACAAGGTTGGCGCGCAGCCTGTGTTGCAGGTGTTATTGTGAACCGTACTCAACAAGAGATCCCTGATGAAGCAACCATGAAAAAGACTGAAGTAAACGCCATTTCGATTGTTGTGGCAGCTGCAAAAAAGATGCTTTAAGTATGAGTGAATCGCGATAACTTAGGGGTTATCGCGTGAACAGATTAAAAATTAATTACTGAGAAAATAACAAACGAAACTGTTTTGGACTCATCTGTTTTTTAGCTTTGAATTGCCGATTAAAATTAGATAAATTATTAAAGCCAACTAAATCAGCAATCGTCGCGATGCTCTTTTCACTATTCACCAAATACTCACAAGCTTTACCTAAACGATATTCCGCTATATGTAGCGAAAAGGAGCTTGAAAAATGCAGTTTAAAAACACGTGAAAGTGTACTTTTACTGATATGTACCTGGTCGCACAAATCGGCTAGCTTAATATTATTACGATAATTTTTTTCAATGAACAGGGATATTTTCCCCACTAGTTGCAACGCTTTATCGTTTTGCTCTAACCCTATCTGACTATAACTATTTAGTCGCCGAATACTATTTGACTCACTTAATTTAACGATGACTTCAATCACCCGAGAAACCGTTAAAGCAGGACTAAGTTGCTGATCTTCCTCTAGCAGCAAGAAGACTTCTTCTGCGAGTAGTTTCGGGAATTCAATGCCCTGCAAGGATTTATCTAACACCAATTGAACATTTTTTAATTCGGGTAATGTTTGGATTAACAAAGAGATCCAAGCTTGGCTAAACCATATTATATAGGTTTCATTTTGTTGATTCTCAGGACTATTATCAAAGGTAACTGTATGTGGCAGTTTCGGACCATACAGAGACAAATCATTGTGCTCAATAGGGCCAATGTAATCCCCTACAAATTTTTTCCCTTTAAAGTGACGGTGTAATACTAATTCATATTCAAAATGATAATGCCACTCAAAGCGAGATTCACACCCATGGCAGAATAGAATACGCCACCCAAAATTAGGTTTATTACTTATATTTTCAATGTTTGGTTTCATAACAAGTTTTTCTTTAACTTCAATTCAAACAACAATAATGAAATAATAGTATCAGACTTTGGCGGTTTTTTATCACTTACGCAGTGATAAGTCGGTAACTTACCAACTTAAATAAAAACCTATTCAAAGGAATAATTATGCCACTTATCGCATTATTCAGTCGCCATCCTGTTATCTATCTAGCAACCTGCCTATTTAGTGGCTTTAGCTCTGCATTTATCTCCCCACTGCTGAGTTTATACTTGATCGATGAGTTAAAAGTATCCCCCATCAGCATGGGATTTTTAATCAGCTTGATGATTTTAAGCGGTGTTAGCGTCTCACAATATTTTGCAAAAAAGTCAGATGCGGGTATGAGCCGAAAGGGGATTATTTTACTTGGACAACTTGGTTTTGTTAGCTCAACGGTTATTCTTGCGCTGACACGTGATTATTACATTGCACTAGCAGCGGTTATATTTTTTATGTCCTTCAGCGCATGTTCGTTACCACAAGTTTTTGCTATGGGCCGTAATTATGCAGATAAATATCTGGCAGAAAAAGCGGTGTTCTTTATCACTCTTATGCGCGCTTCGATAGCCGTCGCTTGGGTCATTGCCCCACCACTAGCATTTTTAGTGAATGACTTATTTGGTTTTACCCATACCTTTTTAATTGCAGCAAGTTGTGGTGCAGCGGTATTTATTATTGTTTTTGCGGGGTTACCGAACTTACACCTTGAAGTACAACAGCAGTCAGAAAAGCTAGTGAAATGGCAAAATATACCCGGAGTATTGTTCTTTTTACTATGCATCTTCTTTGCTTTTAGCGCAAACAGTATGTACATAACCTCGATCAGTTTGTATATCACTCAAGAATTACACTTTGCTTCAAAATGGGCGGGATACCTAATGGGTATTGCAGCCTTTATTGAGATCCCTATTATGCTTAGCGCAGGTTACCTGTCTAGAAGATGGGGTACGCAACGTCTTATTTTTATCGCTTGCTTAAGTGGCTTAATGTTCCACGGAGGGCTGCTGATCGCCACAGAGTCATGGCAATTTATGCTACTACAGGTTTTTAATGGCTTATTTGTTGGCATTAACGCCTGCCTTGGCATGGTCGTAGTGCAAGATAGGATGAAAAAACAAATGGGACTAGCATCGACACTATTTAGTAACAGTCAAATGTTGAGCATATTATTAAGTAGTTTGATGGTTGGGTTAATTGCACAATACTTCAGTTACTACGCAATCTTTATCGTGTCGTCACTGTTTTGTGCAATTGCGCTACTGTTTCTTTATTTGGCAGAAAAACAGATCCAAGCAGTTAAAATAGACGAGGTTTATGTGTAAAGGTGTTGCTAAGTCACTGCAGAATCATTGCGTTACAGCATAATTAGTCGAAAAATGATACGTTATGATTTGATATAAGTTCTATTAAGCCAGTGCTACTTCTGCCACTGATTTATACATAGCAGCATTATCGCTAACGAACGCCTGTCATTTAAACTATCATTTGTATCATTAATTCAATTAAATAGAAGATGAGGTTGGCCATGAACCATAAAGTAGTTGCAGGCATTTTACTTACCCTTATCACTTTTTCATTTTTAGCGCTTTTTGCTTTCCATAAAGGGCTATATCGCACCATGCCTATAGACCTGAGTAATATTGAATCAATGGACTCACACAGTGATAATACGCAAGGGGGAAAAACAACTGCTTCTTTGTTTATAAATGAAGAGGGGCTTAATTTAAAATGCCAAATAAGCAAACAATACCAATGGCCCTATTGTGAAGTTCAACTTAAATTAGTATCTAAAGACAAAAATGGGAACTACCAATTAGATAAAGGTCCTGATCTTTCTCCGTATACCGAGGTTTACCTTGATATTGAGTTCAAAGCAGAGCAACAAGATAGAGTGCGTTTCTATCTTCGTAATTATAATCCTATTTACAGTAAGTTAGATAAAGACGAAAACTCCTTAAAAGTGAATGAAATTGAGTTTTCTGCCAATGAATTTAAAAATGGCAATTATGTTTCCATTGAAGACTTTAACGTGGCTTCTTGGTGGTTACACCCAAGAAAGTTACCAATGAAATTACATGGCGTAGAAATTACTAGCGTGCCCTTAATCGCTTTTTCTTCAGGCAGTATGCCTGAAGAGGGCGAAATACATATATTAATTAAAGAGATCCACTTTCGTTACAACTTAATTTCCAAACAGAATATTCTCTTTGCAATCATTGCAATGTGGTTATGTGCTTCATTTATTACCCTGTTAATAATACTTAAAACATACCATCAGCGTTTAGGAATTTCAAAAATACAGAGTGCTAAGCAAAAAGAGACAATGGCAATACTTAAGCTTGAAAAGAACGAGATAACAAAACTCGCAAACAGAGACCAATTAACAGGTATTCGGAATAGAGTCGGCATTACTAAGCACCTACAGAGTAATGAGTTAAGTGCACAGCAAAACAACATTCCATTTAGCCTAATCTACATTGATATCGATTTTTTCAAAAAAGTAAATGACCAATATGGTCACCTTGTTGGTGATCAGCTACTTATCTCTTTTAGTCACTGCATCAATAATAATATTCGCTCCCAAGATAAGCTTGCTCGTTGGGGAGGTGAAGAATTTATTCTTATCTCGGCAAATACCAATTTAGAAGAGGCCAAAAAACTAGCTGAAAAACTGTGTAAGCTAGTAGAAAAACAAACTTTTAACGATGACATTAGACTCACAGCAAGCTTTGGTATTGCACAAATGAAGAAAAATGAACCAATGGAGCTATTTTTTGAACGAGCGGATAATGCATTATATGTAGCAAAATCCAACGGCCGTAATCAAGTCCGCGTTGCAACAGATTAACCTGCTCTTCTTTATTAAAGGCGCAAGGTGAATATGCTCTATTAATACTTAATAAGCTTTAATAATTAATGAGGCAACAGCTATATTTCAATGCAATCAATAAAAGTGAATCCAGATATTTAGCGACCTATATGAGCTAGAGTTTAAAAACATAACACTTTTGTAAATCTAACTACCTGCTTTTGTAAAAAGCGCTACAATAGCTTTTTTAGTTTCTGATGAAAGCCAATGAATAAAACCATTATTTGCCGCGTCGCACTCGCTATTCCACTGCATAAACAGTTTGATTACCTACTGCCTGAATATTTGTCTGAAAATTACCTTCAGCCAGAATCACTCGATTTGTTAGTGGGTTGTCGTGTGCGTGTACCTTTTGGTGGTAAACGCCAGATGGTAGGCATTATTTGCGAGGTTAACCCAGAACTTGATTATGATATTAGTAAGCTTAAAAAAGTTACTCAACTGATTGACCAAGCACCATTATTAAACGACAAGCTGTGGTCACTCTTACGCTGGGCTTCTTTTTATTATCAGCATCCCTTTGGAGATGTTTATCAACAAGCCATTCCTACTACATTACGCCAAGGTAAAGAAGCGACTTTTAAAGGTAGCGAGCATTGGCAACGTAGCAAACAAACGTTCAATATAGATGACTTCAAACGCGCTAAAAAACAGCATCAAGCACTCACTCTTTTAGCTGATTTATGTTTATCAACTAATGAGTTGAAAACCCAAGGTATAACCCGTATTACGCTCAAGGCATTACAAGAAAAAGGCGTGTTGGAGTCTATTGATAAGCAACCAGTCGCAAATGTAAATTGGTTAAATAATTTTGAAGAAAGCTCCGAAAAACCTACTTTAACCAGTGAGCAAGCACTCGCCATTACCGCTGTTAATCAACAAAACAAAACCTTTAACTGTTTTTTATTAGAGGGGATAACAGGTAGTGGAAAAACCGAGGTTTATCTCAATATAATCAAACCTATTTTAAAAATGGGTAAACAAGTATTAATTATTGTGCCTGAAATTGGCCTAACGCCACAAACAATACAGCGCTTCCAGCAACGCTTTAATGTACCTATCTATCTAAAACATTCAGCACTAAATGCACGTGAACAACTAGATAGTTGGTGTCATGCAAAAATGGGCAGTGCAGCTATTATTATCGGTACACGTAGTGCCATTTTTAGTGACTTTAAAGACCTTGGTTTGATCATCTTAGATGAAGAGCACGATGCTTCTTTCAAACAGCAGGATGGTTTTCGCTACCATGCGCGTGATTTTGCGATTAAACGTGCACACCTCGAACAGATACCTATTTTATTGGGCTCTGCTACCCCTGCTTTTGAAACATTACATAATGCACTGCAGGGTAAATATCAGCACCTGCACCTTACCGAGCGCGCTGGTAATGCAAAACCACCAGCAAGTAGTTTAATCAACTTAGCAGGATTACCACTTCAATCAGGCTTATCACCGCAGTTAATTGAGCTAATGGGTAAACACCTTGAA
>Ga0209395_1003959_pt1 | contig 17855 bp, 14 predicted proteins | sample GOMGulsemesocosm_3_FD_184635 | JGI IMG/M metagenome (GOLD analysis project Ga0209395, IMG submission 184635) | Methane-oxidizing microbial communities from mesocosms in the Gulf of Mexico - GOM9D Gulf of Mexico (SPAdes) (version 2) | ecosystem: Environmental > Aquatic > Marine > Cold seeps... | reverse complement strand
GTGTAGGGCCATGTTTAGCCATTTGCTCAACTAGCGTATCGCTAAGCATGTCATCAAAAGCACGTAAGGGCTTTTCTTTACGGACCAATAAATGTGAATCAGTACCTAACGCGTGAAATACGCCAGCAAGCTCTACAGCAATATAACCCGCGCCAATAACAGCAACACTTTTAGGTTGCTCTGTTAACGCAAAAAAACCATCAGAATCAATACCATATTCTGCCCCCTCAATATTTGGAATGCTTGGACGTCCGCCCGTTGCAATAACAATATGATCGGCGGTAATATGCTCGCCATTGACTTCAACTGTATTTTTATTAATAAATTTAGCAAAACCGTTGATTACAGTAACATCATTACTGGCAAAACCTCGTGCATAAGCTGCATGAATACGTTCAATATAAGCTTCACGGTTTTTAACCAATTTTGCCCAATCAAATTCCTGTAGCGGTGCTTTAAAACCATAGTCAGCCGCATAATGTAAAGCGTCAGCGATTTGTCCCGCATACCACATGGCTTTTTTAGGAACACAACCTACGTTTACACAAGTTCCGCCAATATGTTTTGCTTCAATTACTGCCGCTTTTTTACCATGTTTTGCGGCGCGATTTGCTGAAGCAATACCACCACTTCCTGCGCCAATGGCAAGAAAGTCAAAATGTTGAGTCATGTTTAAATCCTAAAAAATATTATTGAAGTATATATGCGGCTGAACCGAGAGTTATTCAAGTCGCTTATTTATTATGGCTTGTTAACTTTTATTTCAATTGTATCTGCTTGCAAGTATTGTTCGATTTTAGCGCACTCTACCGGCTTACTATACAAATAACCTTGAATGAGATGACAGTGTTTATCGCCTAAAAATTTCAACTGCGTTTCATTTTCTACACCTTCAGCAATACATGTCATTTTCAAGTTTTTAGCTAAGGCCAAAATTGTTTCAACAATCGCTTCATCAGCGGCATTAATACCGATACCTGAAACAAAACTACGGTCAACTTTCAAAATTTTCAACGGTAGTGTTCTCAAGTACGACAATGATGAATAACCCGTACCAAAATCATCTAATGCGAGTACTACGCCTAATTTATCTAGTGCTTTCATCGTAGCAATTGCTTTGTCAGGCTCAGATATAAGCATACTTTCAGTGACTTCAAACTTTAACGCTTCCGCTGGTAAATCATGCTGTTTAAAAATCTTTTTTAGGTACTTAATTAGATTATTTTGAATAAAGTGTTGAGCAGACAAGTTAATCGACAAATATATATTAGGACGAATAGTTCGCCATTTTTTCAAATCTATAACACCACGTAAAATTGCTGCTTCAGTCATAGAGACAATTAAGCCTAAATCTTCTGAAAGCGGGATAAAGTCATTGGGAGGAATTAATTTATCACCACTTTGCCAACGTAATAACAGTTCAGCACCAACCGCTTTTCCTTCGTATGAATCAATAATAGGCTGATAATGATTAATAAATTCACTGTTTTCAAAAGCAAGCTTAAGTTTAGATTCGGCATTTAAACGCTCACTAGCTTCAACGTTCATACGGGGAGTATAAAACTGAAAAGTATTACGCCCCAACTGCTTAGAATGATACATAGCAACATCTGCGTGACGTAATAGTTCATCACTATTTTTGGCGTCTTCCGGAAAAAGTGCAATACCAATGCTGGCACCGACGCTCACCGTAGTTCCTTTCAGTTCAAGCGGTTCGCCAACGGTTGTAATAATTTTTTGTGCAACTCTAGCAAGCTGACCATTACCTCGAAAAGATTCTAAAAGAACTACAAACTCATCACCACCTATTCGAGCAATAGTATCATCGGCCCTTAGAATGGCACTCAAACGTTTAGTGATTTCTTGTAATAATAAGTCGCCACAATCATGGCCTAGTGAATCATTAACTTGTTTAAACCTGTCTAAATCAATAAAAAACAAAGCTATTGACTGTGACATACGAGCAGAATAATCCATTGCATGCTTTATTCTATCAAGCAGTAGGGAACGATTAGGTAATTCAGTTAAATGATCATAATTAGCTAAGTAACGCAGTTCTTTTTCTGCATGTTTTTGGGCGGTTATGTCTGTAAAAATACAGACAAAGTAAAAACTATTAGTTGATTCATTTAGGCTTGCACTTACCGTTACAATTACATGGTATTCTTCGCCAAACTTTGTTTTTATTAACTCTTCACCGCGCCAATTATCACCAGTCTTTAGCTTTTTAAAGATCCTCTGATAGAAATTAAAACGATCGGCCGTCAGCCCGAATAAATTTGCGTCAAAGGCAAATTCTTCATCCTGCCAACCAAAAACCTCCCTTAAAGATTCATTAGCAATAACCCGGCTGAAGTTGTCACTAATAATCAATACCCAATCCTTCGTTTGTTTAAAGGCATCACCATAGAATTGGGCGCGTTCCGCATCAGCTTTTGACTGAGTAATATTTGTGTAAGCTCCCGTTATTCTCGTGGGTTTACCTTCGTTATTAGTCGCTACTATTTTACCCAGATCTTTAAACCATAACCAATGACCATCTGCTTTTTTCATTCGATAACTACATGAAAAATTAACGTTTAAATCAGCTAGCTCTATAAATTGTAACCAACGTGAATGAAACAGCTCTCGCTCATCCTTATGAATCAATGCCAAATGCTTTGTAAAACTGTATGAATACTTATAATCGCTATAACCTAATTCGTCAGAGGCTCTTTTGGCGAACATTAAATCATTGCTACTTTGCCAATCCCAGACTTCGCTGTTGCTTCCTGTTAATGCCAACTGCAAACGATTCTCACGATATTTAACTTCTTCATGTGCCGCGAGTAACAAACGAGTGGTTTGCCGACGCTTTGCATACCACAAAATTAATAAAGTAAGACAGAATACACTATAGATTATGTAGGCTAATGGCGATGACCATGGCGCATAATCTACGCTAAAATTAATGATAAACGCTTCAGAATATTCTTTTGTATCAGGTGATTGAACTCTAACTACCAGCGAATGAGATCCAGAAGGTAAACTAGGCAGAGTAATGTGATTTTCGGTTGTTAGCGGATAATTTATGTTATCAACACCCTGCAGCTTATATTCAAATAATATATCTTTTTTACTGCTATAGGTTAATGGGGAAAAATTAATACGAATCCCAACATCATCATGCTGTAACCTAATTGTCTCATCATTATTCAATACAAACGGCAATGCTAATTTACGTGATAAAATATTAATGTGAGTTGCATGAACGCTCAGTTGTTCTTCATAACTTTTCTTCTTTAAAATCAAGGGGTCGAAAATACTCATGCCATTAATCGCACCATAGGCAAAAGTGTGATTATAGAGTTCATAAAAAGCACCATAATTATACTCTTTAGCGACTAAACCATCGCTTATACCAAAGTTACGAATATGATGTGTTTCGGCATTCAGCATATAAATACCATTATGACTGGAAAACCAAATATCACCTTCAGGGTCTAATAACAGTCCGTATAAATTATGTTCTAAAATTGAATTGCCTTTATGAAAGAAATATTTTTGTGCATAGGTTTTACTGTCTAAGCCAACAAGTCCTTTGCCAAGCAAACTGAGCCAAAGCACTCCCTTTTTATCGATCACCCAAGTATCGAATAATGTCCTCTCAGTTTTTGCAATATTTGGGTGCTGATATAACAGTGTGCTTTTTCGTGTTTCAAGATCAAAAGCCCATAATGAATCATGGGTAGAAAAAAGCATTTTTTCACTATTGGGTAAATAGCCTAATAGCGTGATAATGTCATTTTCTTCAAGAGAGCTACTCATTTCATCAAGCGGGTCTATGATCCCTGTTGTTAATGAAATACGATTCACTCCTTTTTCAGTTATATTCCACAAGCTATTATGACGATCAAAAAATGTAAAGTACTGTGCTAACGCAAGTAGCTCTTTCACTTTATCGTTATAAGGAATATCAATGAGCTTTTTGCTAACCGTATCAAATAACACCACGTTTCTTGCAGTAGACAACCATAAGCGTTGTTGTAAATCTTCATAGATTTTATTAATGTTACTCGTATGATAAATACTTTTTTGGTTCGCTTTCGCTAAATAGTGCAATACTTTCTCTTCACGAGTATCGAGTAAATTAAGGCCATTTTCAGTACCTATCCATAACTTATCAGGGGCACTACTTAGTTCAGTAATAAACCAAACCACATTATCCGTTAAACTCTTTACATTACCTTGCTTATAACGATAGTTGCTTATTAAACTCAGTTTAGGATCCCACTTGTAGATACCCGAAGAATTAGAGCCCAACCAAAATTTACCTTGCTTGTCTTTCATAACAGAAGTAACAATATTATTACTCATATGATCAAAAAATTGATTATATGAAAAAAGAAACTCTGTAGAGTCTGTTTTGGTATCAATAACCGATAGCCCTAAATGGCTACCTAGATATAAATCATCGCCATCTGCATAAAACTGCCAACTTGATACGCCGTCAGTGATCACTTTATAAGCAGGGAATTGAAAGTCAGACACTAAGTAATTATTAATATTATTAACTGGCAGACTATAAACACCGTGTTCTGTTCCTAAGTAAAGTTGATTATTTGAACTGGCATGCAAGTTGAAAACTTTGTTCGCTCCGACATCATTAAATGTGTCTGAACTAATTTTAGTATGAGTAACCGCGGGTAATTTTTTCCATGCTTTGGTTTCGATATTAAACGCAAAAATGCCAGTGCGTGTCGCAATATATAAAATATTTTGGTGTAATAATATTTCATTAATATTATTACTATTGGGGAGTTCTGCCGATAAATCTAATATACGAGTGCTTTTTTGAGAGGTTTTATTGTATAAAATGATGGTTTTTGAACTGGCAATATAAAAATTATTGTTATCAGCTTCTACCATATCAATTAAATGGTAGTCTTTATTTTTGGGATCTGTTTCTAGAATTTTTTGATATGAATCTGTTTTTTTATTGTAAGTAAATAGTCCTTTTCCTATCACATTCATCCAAAGTAATTTTTCCTTATCCTGAATAATCCGATAAAATCCATAATGATCAAAATCCTGTTCAGGCCCTGCTAAGCTACGAAAAGTATAACCATCATACATGTTCAAACCATTTTCAGTACCAATCCAGATAAACCCTTCTTCATCTTGAAAGATCACTGTAACCGATCCTTGAGATAAACCATGCTCGACTGATAAATTCTCTAAATACAGGTTATCTACTTCAGCAAAAGTATTGCTTGAAAAAAGCATAGCTATGACTAGGCAGCAAAAAAATGAACAGACTTGTAATAATCGAAACATACCACCTCAAAAATATTTAACAACGCAGAAAAAGCAATCACTTTAGTATAAGTTATTTGTTTACAAAATGAATGTTAACAGCCTTGATTTATCCAAATAACAGTCTGTTTAATAGAAGAATAACCGATAATTAACAAACTTAACGTAAGCGATTTACTTGTTCCTTGATTAACAAAAAGACGGAGATAAAAAACAAAAAAAGATTAAGCCTTGAATATTCCCATTAAAGGTCTTACATCTACATCATCATTTATTAAAGAATACACCATTATGAGCAATCCGTTATTAACAGGTTCAGCGTTACCTCTTTTTTCCCAAATAAAACCTGAACACATCAAACCTGCCGTTGAACACGCCATAGCAGAATGTAAAAAAGTGATTGCTGAAGTGCTTGAAGAAAAAACATTTACTTGGGCAAACTTAGTTACTCCCACAGATGAAAGTGATGATGTATTAGGCAAACTCTGGTCTCCGGTTTCTCATATGAATTCAGTAGTTAACAGTGACGAACTACGTGAAGCGTATGAATCTTGTTTACCACTTTTATCAGAATACGGTACTTTTGTTGGACAACATCAAGGGCTATACAGTGCTTATCAACAATTTGCTGATAGTGAAGAATATAACCAATTAGATGTCGCTCAAAAGAAAGTCATTAATAACGCCTTACGTGATTTTAAATTATCGGGCATTGCCTTAAGCGATGAAGACAAAAAACGCTATGGTGAAGTGGTTACTCGTTTATCTGAGCTCAGCTCAACATTTGGTAATAACCTGCTCGACGCGACTCATGCATATCACGTTAATATTACCAATAAAGATGAACTTGGCGGCTTGCCCGATAGCGCTATTGAAGCCGCAGCAATATTAGCAAAAGAACAAGAGAAAGAAGGCTGGATATTTACTTTAGACATCCCAAGTTACTTACCTGTGATGATGTATTGCGACAATGCAAAATTACGCGAACAACTTTACAGAGGTTTCGTCACTCGTGCTTCGGATCAAGGCCCAAATGCCGGTGAATTCGACAATAGCTCAATCATGAATGAATTGCTCGAATTGCGCCATGAGCTTGCTCAGTTATTGGATTTTAATAACTTTGCTGAAAAATCTATTGCTACCAAAATGGCCACATCTACCGATGAAGTGTTGGGTTTCTTAGAAAACCTTGCCGTAAAATCAAAAGCACAAGGTCAACAAGACTTAACTGAAGTTAAAGAATTTGCTAAATCAGAGTTTAAACAAACTGATTTACAAGCGTGGGATTTACCTTATTACAGTGAAAAATTAAAACAAAGTCGTTACGCTATTTCCGACGAAGAATGTCGCCCTTACTTTCCAGAAAGCAAAGTAGTGTCTGGTTTATTTGAAGTGGTTCATCGTTTGTTTGGCTTAACCATCAATGAAAAATCTAATATTGATACCTGGCATAAAGATGTGAAGTTTTTTGAAGTGTTCGACCGGGAAAATAATTTACGCGGTAGCTTTTATTTAGACTTATACGCCCGCGCTAAAAAACGTGGCGGTGCTTGGATGGATGACTGCAAAGGTCGTCGTGAACTTGCCAATGGCGATATTCAGTACCCTGTTGCCTACTTAACCTGTAACTTCAATAAACCGATTGGCGATAAACCTGCCCTATTCACTCATGATGAAGTCGTAACCTTATTTCATGAGTTTGGTCATGGTATTCACCACATGCTGACACAAATTAATGCCAGCGGTGTTTCAGGGATCGACGGAGTACCTTGGGATGCAGTTGAATTACCAAGTCAATTTCTAGAAAATTGGTGCTGGCAGCCAGAAGCTTTAGCGTTTATTTCAGGCCACTACGAAACAGATGAGCCTTTACCACAAGCTATGCTTGATAAAATGCTAGCAGCGAAAAACTATCAATCCGCAATGCAAATGTTACGTCAATTAGAATTCAGTATTTTTGACTTTAAAATGCATAGAGATTACAAGCCAGAAACCAATAATGACAACTATATTCAAGACGTTTTAAACCAAGTGCGTAATGAATACTCTGTCGTAACAGCCGCTGACTTCAATCGTTTTCAGCACAGTTTTGGTCACATCTTTGGTGGTGGTTATTCTGCGGGTTATTACAGCTACAAATGGGCAGAAGTATTGTCTGCCGATGCTTTTAGCCGCTTTGAAGAAGAAGGTGTTTTTAATGAAAAAGTCGGTAATGATTTCCTGACTAATATTTTAGAAAAAGGCGGTTCACAAGAACCTAGTGAATTGTTTAAAGCCTTCCGTGGGCGTGCACCTGAAATTGATGCATTACTTCGTCATTGTGGGATTATGGGTTAATAGCGTCATCACTTAATGCTAAACACTGAGCGTATTTAAAGAAAGCTTATTTCTTGAATACGCTCAATACCCGTCCAATAACTTGGTTTTTGCTTACAGGGCCAAGTTGTTCAACAGCAAGACTTGATAAATTTTCGCCTTTACACCAAATAAAACCATTGCCATCAATTAACGCTACCGTTTTTATGATCACCCCGTATTGCCGGTGGTGAACTAATATCATTTGCTCTGGTTTTATTCGCAAATGCTTCAGCCAAGTGCACACTAAGACAAAACTATAATTAGGTATGCGCGGAAACATACTATGCCCGGTCACCTTCCATATTTTAAAACCTAAAAAGGTCATGAATTCAGTACGGGGTAAACAACTGGCTGCTCGGGAGGATAAGGGCATTGCGCAACAAAGGTTAATTGTCCTTTTGATTGCCAGAAAATCTCAGCAAAACGATTCACCTTGGTCAATAAAGACAGTGTTATTTCTTTATCAACACTCTGCTTAGCTTTAGAGCTTTCCATCATAATATTGTGAACTAGCCGATGTAATTCAGGATAATTTTCAAGTTGAGGTTCTTTAATATAATCACCCCAGATCACTGAAATTTCTTCTTTTACCTTACTACCATGAAGCTCTTTTTGCGCAACTAATCGTAAAAACTGCGCTTGTTGGTCTAAATTTAAAGGCATTTTTTCTGCCAAGTCGTTTAGCAAATCAACCAGTCGAATCATAGTTAATACGGCAATTTGTGCTGAAATGGGATCATAAATTTTGCAAGGGATGTCGCAATGCGCCGCTGCAGTGCCGAAGTTTACTTTACGATCTAACTTTTCAATTAAGTGATAGAGCATAATGCCTCCGTTATTTATCTATTTTATAAAGCTGATTTAAAATGCGGCTATATAAAAAACTCAAGCCAACGAAGATAGGTGCTAACCACAATAAATGCACCAATGAGGCATATATTGAGTGATGGTCATGTCCATCGTGTGCAAAAGTATCGAAGCTTATGGTGATCACGAATAGTGTTAAGATAACAGGTAATATCTTCATCATTGTTCCTTATATTCTTGAGTGCATTACGTTAATGAATCGTGCCTTGATTTTCATCAAGCTGGGTTTTAAATGCATTTAAAGCTGTTTTGCAATCTTTACAAATCGCATATTTTTTTGAAAATAAAAGCACAGGCATAAACGTTAACTTAAGTGCTTTCATGGCAATCAATTGCACGTCATCACAGTATTCGCCACTTTTACTCATTGCCAGCATCCTCTGATGTGGTATCAGTAAATATTCCAACGATACTTGAGGGTTACCTTGTTTTTCATATAACACAGCTAAATTATGGCAAGAGCCTATCCATGCCATTAAGAGCTCGATATTACTTATATCTGCTGCCCATAAAATATCTAGGTATGAAGCAGCTTCTTTATAAAAATACTCCGCTTGCCGCCATTTTTCATTATCAAAACATTCATTGCCATCACTTAACAAACGCTGCCATTGCCTCATAGTTTTTCCTTTACTGTATAGATACACTTCAACTGTATTAGTGGGTATTTTAATTTCGCTCAACCAACAAACTTAATGATAATCATTCTTATTTAGATCTTCAAGTGATTATTTACCATACAGCTAAATTATTTTTTGGCGGCAATCAATAAAATGACAAAAATGAAGTGTAATAACGCTAACTTGCTTGCCAACTATTCCTTGCTCTGTGTTAATATTTTCCCCTATAAAGTCACTGCAAATTAAATAGAATATTTATGTCTCTAGAAAAATTCGACTCTTTATACCAACGCGCCGCCGAACGAAAAGGTGGTGTCGCTATACTCAACTTATTGTTGGGTGAAAATCAGCAAGACAAACTCGTCGCAGAGCTTAGTGACGACCGTATTTTGTCAGCATTTACCAAGAAGGTTTTTCAAAGCGGTTTTATTTGGCGTGTGGTCGAAAACAAGTGGGCTAATTTCGAAGAGCTATTTTTTGACTTCGATCTGACAAAAGTACTAATGATGCCAGAGGAAATGCAAGAACGAAAAGCGGCCGACGCTCGTATTATTCGTAACTTCAAAAAAGTTAAAACCATTCAAGCTAATGCGCAAATGATGTTTGAACAAGCTCAGAGTAATAAGGGTCAACAAAAAAGCTTTGCAGAATTTATTGCCGACTGGCCCAGTAATAACATTATTGGTTTATGGGATTATTTAAAAAAGGAAGGTCAACGTCTCGGCGGAAATACCGGCCCTTATGCTTTACGTGCCATAGGTAAAGACACTTTTTTATTAACTCGAGATATCGAAGCTTATTTTCGCGCCAGCAAAATCATAGATGGAGGCCTGCAAAGTAAAAAAAGCTTAACCGCGATTCAAAATAGTTTTAATCAATGGCAAAGTGAATGCGACTTATCACTTACCCAACTCAGCCGTTTAGTTGCTTTTGCAACGGGCGACAATCATATTCATGCAGAGCTTTAATTTATGGATACTTCTACAATAGCGGTTGCTTACGTTGATAAAACCGATAGTGATTTAGCGAAAAAAATAGCAAAGAAATGGCAGCTCGACTACATCGGTGACAGCGCTTCGGCCAGTAAACACCCCAAATTACTTTTTTTACTGCAAGTGAACATTCAGCAACTTGAATTAATAAAATTAGACGAGCCAAAACTCGGTGGCATTAAAGTCGATTTTGTTGATGGTGCAGTGGCTCATAGACGAAAATTTGGTGGTGGTCGTGGCCAAGATATTGCTAAAGCTATTGGTTTAAAACATGGTTTTACCCCACATGTGCTTGATGCTACCGCGGGCTTAGGACGAGACTCTTTTGTACTAGCGACCTTAGGTTGTACGGTAACCATGAAAGAGCGCATGCCCATAGTTGCTGCTCTGTTAGAAAATGGTTTAGAGCGTGCGCAATTAAATAGTGAAGTGAGTGATATTGCCAATAGAATGTCACTTATTCATGCTTCTTCAATTGAAGAGATGGAGTTTGCTCATCAGCCCGATGTTATATACCTTGATCCTATGTACCCGCATCGCGAGAAGTCAGCGGCAGTGAAAAAAGAAATGCGCGTATTTCAGTCGCTGGTAGGTGAAGACCTAGATGCCGATAATTTACTTGAACCCGCTTTAGCCTTGGCAAAATATCGTGTGGTAGTTAAACGTCCAAGTTATGCACCACCGTTAAATAATAAGCAGCCTTCAACCAGCATAAAGATGAAAAAGAATCGCTTTGATGTTTATGTGAAATTGGCTATACCAAAAAACAATTAATGCTTTATAACCTTGATATTATTTACTTTTCATAAAAACCTTTTTACCAAGATCTATATATTACTGATCAGTAAATACAGAGAAGCGCTTAGATACGCTTCTCTATTTAGTGAAAGTTGAGTTATTAATTTTTCTTTTGTTCTTTTGCCTCATTTAATAGGCGCTTAGCTTGGTCCGAATTGGGGAACTGCTCAAGAGTAAAATTAAACAATTCAATGGCATTGTCCGATTGCCTGCCCCATAGTTGTTGTTGGCCTAAAGATATCAGTGCATTTTCTTCTACGGCATAAAGAGACTTATTTTGACGGTAAGTATTAATAGACTCGCTCAAATCACCGTTAACTAATCCCTTGGTGAATAAAAAGCTTATAGGTAATTGAGTTTTATCGTTTTTTACATTGTACAATACTTTAGCAATATCGAGGGTCAGTCTGAATTTTTCTGTTGAATTTGTGGCGTTATTACTCAAAATGATAATCGTATGTTTCTGGTCAATAAACCGTGTCATTACGCTGCTAAATCCAGGTAACTCACCATTGGTTATGGTGCTTTTCGGCTCAATAGTCCCCTCAGTAAGTGGGAAATTCTGTACATGAAAACCAAAGTTATCGATAGGACCAAACAAAAACTTTTTACTTTCTGCGTTTAAAAAACTCGTGCCGTACAACGCTTGATCCCACTTAAATAAATCTTGCACGGTTGAGTACATCGCAGCGCCTGCACCAAACACCTTTAAGTTTAAATAACTTGGGTTTTTATAACCGCCATTTTTTGCTACTCGGTAGCCACTAGCACGAAGACTAAGTACATTTGAATGATGAGCAATTCCTGTATCCATAAGGTCTAAGGGCGTAAGAAGCTGTTGTTGCAATACTTGCTCATAAGTTTGTCCCGTAGCCGATTCAATGATCAACCCTAGCAAAAAATATCCTAAATTAGTGTAACGCTCTGCACTACCGGGTTCAAAAAGTAAGTCTTGCTTACCAATAACATCTGCAAATTCTTTATTACTCAATTGAGCTCTAAATTTACCAGTAAACCAGCCAGGAATAACGAAGGCTCTTGGAAATCCTGAACGATGACCTAATATATGGGCAATGGTGATCTTGTTGCCTTTGTCCTTGTCAAACTTTGGTAAGTGTTGGCTAATGGTATCATCTAGTGAAAGCTTACCTTGTTCAACGAGCTTCAATACTAACGCCGCGGTAAAGCTTTTGGTCATAGAAGCAATTTGGAATTTTACCTGTGGTGTATTCGGTGTTTCCCATTCGCGGTTGGCCAAACCATGTCCTTGTTGATAAACCACTTTGCCGTTTTTAGCGACCAGTACAGCTCCACTAAAAACATCATGACTAACATAAGGTTTAATGACGGAGTCAATTTTATTGGTCAGCGAATTAGCATGTGCTTGGATCGAACAAAACAAGACTAGTATGACGAGTATCGAACCCGAGCCAGCTATTAATGAACACTGCGATTTATTGGTGATTAGTGATTTCATATGCAATTATTTTCTATGTGGTTTGTAATGCTAATGATAGTAGGCTCGTGACGTTAACTTTACCTCAAAGAATACTAATATTATTCTAATGAGATATTATTATCATTAATATCAATAAACTACAGGTATGGGTAAGAGTGTAAATATGATATCTATTAGTTATTTAACTATAATATTGCTGCGCACAAATATGCTAGCTAACCTGAAATGCTTTATTTTGACGTTATTATCTTTAATTGCTCATAATAATTTTTTACTAATACCTTGAATTTTGCCTCGTTTTTTAGCCTCGCTAAAAATGGACTGTCTTCTAGTCTCCACCAATTTAAGTTGAAATCTGATATCCATCCAGCGTTGAGTGACGACTCTAACGATGTAAGTGATTTATCTTTATCGCCCAACAGTGCATAAATAATTGCAAGATCCATATGATTATTAGCACTGATTTTTTCTCTCTTTAAAATACTACGTTCTACTTTTATAAGTAACATTCCAGCATGGGGAAGTTGATTGTTTTCTATGAGCAACGCGGCGTGTAATAGCTGATATGATGAGATATCAAACCCTTTTGCAATAACTTCTTGCTCCAATAATGTTAGCGCAGTTTTATTTTCTCCTACCATCCAATAAGCTAATGACAGTGACAAAGTAAATTGTCTATTTTTAGGAAACATTTCATGGCGCTTTTTTAAATAACTGAAACTTTGGGTGAAATTTCGTTTTGCCCCCTCTACTGCCGCTAAGGTATATAAAGTAAAGAAATCGCTTACGTTTGTTACATCACGTTTCGCCATATCGTCATTAGCTTTTTTAAAGAGCCCTAAGTTTAAATAAAAAAGTGTTAAATGATTCCGTTGGTATTTATGATTCAATTTTTTTGGCGTATTTTCATACCATTGATGCATTGTTTTCAACGTTTGTATTGATAATGCACCTTGGCTCACGATTCTAATTGGATTGTCATAATCGTAACGGCTTAATTCATGGTAACTATTAAAATACTTTGCCGCTTTTTCAAGTGACATAGTAACCATATAAGAGTTTGCAAGTTTGCGGTGAATCTCGGCGCAAGAAGGGCAATCATTAATCGCTATTTTTTGTTGTTCTATGGCTTTATTGATTTTCCCTTTTTGAAAGAGGAAGTCTGCAAAAGCGATTCTCGTACTCACTAAAACATTAGTTGTATTTTTATTAAGCGTTTCAAATGCCTGCTCAACAACATTAGGCTTACTGACTGCACTTTTCATTTCTTTTATATAAACGTTTAAAAATATATTGTTAGACTTTTCGCTGGCGAGTACAGCCTTTCTGTAAAATAACTGTTTTTCATTTGGAAGCAATGACATTAGTTCTATATTCAAATAAGCTATTTCTACATACGCTTCAATATAGTGTGGAGCAAGCACAATAAGTTTTTGATAATAATCAATGGCGGTTAGTTTATTTTCTTTACCACCTTTAAATTGATGGAAATTAGCTAACGAAAGAAATTGTTCCGCTAATGGGGGTAATAATTCAGTTGTAGAGTTGGGTTCGGAGTCAGAGATTACTTGTGTCGTTGAATTATTATAATAATTAAAACTGCTCAATAACGTGACCAGAAAAGCTACAAAAGCAAAGCCAAGTAATGCTTTACGCTGCCTAATAAAAAAATAATTTATCTGTGGGTTTTCAGGTTCATCAGTCTTGTTGCTGTTTTCAATTGAAACATCATCAATATCGACGCTAACGTCTGCTATTAATCGATATCCTTTCTTTGAAATAGTTTCTATATAAATTGGTTTTGAGGCTACATCCCCTAAGGCTTTTCGCAATTGGCCAATAATATTATAAATAGAATTATCACCGACCACTTCATTTGGCCAAATTGCATTATTCAGTTCATCAAAAGTGATTACTTGCTTAGGGTGTTCAATAAAATACTCAAGGGCTGTCATTACTTTAGGTAATAGCGTTACTTGTTTATCAGCACAAATGAGTAAGTTTTCATCTCCAATAACTTTCCATTCGCCTAATGTGCTTGTATTTTGTTGGTTTTTTTTATTCATGAATATCAATATATTAAGAGGCTTTAGAAAAGCATTAGAATTTTTTAAGATGTTTTTGATTGATTAAGCATAACATAGTTAACATAAATTTTAATGAGTGGAATATAGCTTGAAATATATTGTTCACTTGATAGTCACATCAGTTATTAAATAAAACTTTAGGAAAATTAATGCGTAAATTGTCATGCCTTATTATGTTACTTTTGTCATTTTATACACTCGCCAAAAATGATTTGTTGATTGAAAATGTAACCATTATTTCACCCAATCAATTAACTCCGCAACAGCACATGAATGTGCTTATTATTGACGGTCGAATCAAACAGATTACTGCTAATAAGATTACGACTAAGGCAAGAAAAATAAATGGTGAAGGTAAATATTTAACGCCAGGAATAATGGATAGTCATGCACATGTGTCAGCTATTCCGGGTATGGGATTTGGGGTAGAGCCTGTATCGATGAACAACCCTACATTGACCGAGCTTTATTATAAGCAGCAACCTCGAAGTTTTTTATATTATGGCGTGACTCAAATCCTAGATCCTAACCCCGGCCTCAATAGTTATCACTTTACAGCGTCAAAACTTCACCCTGAATACTTTCATTGTGAAGTTATTACCTCAAAAAACACCTTTCCCTATGTAGAGAAAAACGATGATAAATCTCGTTCTATGTTTACTTATTTAGTGAATGAAAAAGTGGGAATAAATGAAATTAACTCACCTGAAGAAATTGTTTCAAGAATATCCAAATCAGGGGCTTCTTGTATAAAGCTTTATTTTGAAGACGGCTACGGCAACGCAAGTCAATGGCAATTACTTACAAGCGAAACACTTCATCGTATTAGAACTTCAGCAGACAAACACGACTTAACCATTGTAGCTCATGCTAATGCCTTAGATATGCACCAATTAGCATTGAATGCGCAGGTAGATATTATTGCACACGGCATGTGGAACTGGGGAGAGTATAATCGTTCAGCGGATATCCCTGAGGCAATATCTAACGTACTAGATATTATTATCGACAAAAAAATTGGCTACATGCCAACACAAAGAGTTATTACCGGATTGGGAGAGGTGATGATCCCTAATATTGAAGATTCACCTCAATTTAAAAAAGTTACACCTAAAGCCGTTTTAGATTGGTACAAAACGCCTGCAGCCCAGTGGTTTAAAAATGATCTTCGTATAGGATTTGCTGGTATGCCTGATCAATCTATTGCTGAAGTATTTATTTATGGTCGAGTAGGCAAAGGAAATAAAATTGTGAATTATCTTAATAACGCTAAACATCCAATATTGCTAGCTTCCGACTTTCCGGGTAGTCCAAGTTATGCCAATCAACCGGGCTTAACAACGTTCCAAGAAATGAAAGCAATGGCTGCGGCAGGCCTTACCTTGAAAGAGGTTTTAGCTGCATCAACAATTAATAATGCAAGGCAGTTTAATATTCAAAGTGACTATGGCTCTGTTGAAGTAGGCAAGGTGGCGAATCTACTCATATTAGAAAATAGTCCTTTAGTCTCAATTGAAGCATGGGACACTATTCATACCGTTATTCTCAACGGAGATCCGATAGACAGAGTTGATTTAGCGGTTCATCAATAACAAATGGATTTAACTATTAGAGTAGAATTCCTCTTTTGCTTTTAGAGTAGAATTCCTATTTTGCTTTTATCGCTTTGAATATGTCATTGATGCGTGTTTCGAACTCTTCTAATAAATATCGATTTTCGGTGTTAATAGTTCTTATGTATTGGCTAATTGTGTCTATGACTTCCCGCTCACGTTTAATGTGTTCACTTGTTATCTGGCTAATAACATCATCTGATGTATGTTGTTCGGCAGAACCACTAACATTTTGAGATTCAAAAGCTTTTAGTAAAAATGGTAAGTATTTCATTGGCTATCCTAGTCACGATATAAGGTTAAATGTTGTTTTCAAGTTACTGTGTAACTAAAACGAGTAAATCATCCGAAAAAATAAGTCACGGTAACTATCGGCTTTGCTATCGGTAACTGCATTTGTTAGAAGTATATTATCTATTAGTTCCACAATGATGATAAAGTCATTGAATTGAATAAGTATCATTCTTTAAGGGAAGTAATGGTTAACCGTAGGACAACAGATAAATATATTTTATTACAGTCATTTTGCTGCGTAGTTGAGCATCAGTCATTTGCTAAAGCCGCGGTTATATTGGGCCTTCCTGCTTCTTCCGTTAGTAAACAAGTGAGTAAATTAGAATTTCAAGTAAAGACGCCCTTATTAATACGAACAACACGATCCATGTCATTGACTGATGCAGGTGAAGTTTACTATCGGAATGGCAAGCAGTTATTACGTCAATGGGAAGAGTTAGATCTTGAAATAAACAACTTACATGAAACGCCATGTGGCACACTGAGAGTTACCTTACCAGTATCAACAGGCCAACACTTTATAAGTCCTATTATTAGCCGGTTTATGGCTGACTTTCCCAAAATAAAAATGGACATAATATTCACACACAAAACCATTGATCTTATCGAAGATGACTTTGATATTGCTATTCGAACTTGGAAAAACCTGCCTAACATACCATTGTATAAAATAGACTTGATGAAGCTCATCCCTGTACTTGTCGCCTCTCCAGAATATTTAGAAAAATACGGGCTTTTAGATAACGTAGAAGATCTCAGTCATCATAAGTTACTCGTTTTTCAAAAAGAGAATCAAGGTGAGCATTTCTGGCCATTTGGCAACGAAAGGATATCAGTCCAAGGTCATTTATATTCAAATAACTACTTAAACCTACTTGATGCTGCTAGGAACGGAATTGGCATTACTCGGGTATTCTCTTATATCGCACAAGCGGATATTAACTCAGGTAAACTTGTAGAAGTACTTCCTCATTTGCAGCAACCAATAACTAACTTAAGCTTGATTTATAAACAACCTAGAAACTCTTCTGTAAAGCTAAACTCATTCATTAGTTTTTTGGAAAAGGCCCTGCTTCCAAATAAAGAAATAGACTAATAATCACTCCACTAGTTGATGAGCACATTTTCATTTATATCAAAGTGTTAACGTCATGCTTGTTAGACGGAAGGTTTATCAACCAAGCAGTAGCTCCACACGACAGGTTGACGCAGAACTATCTAGCTAAAGCTGAGCAACAATACTTGCGCTGATAGATAAAAAGTTATGGGGTTATCATGCTAAGGGCCAGATTATATGTTGCTCTGCTTCTTAATCTGCTTCATAGAGTTTCTTAAAGTTTTTTAAATTCCAGCCAATCATTACGTCATTACCAATTTTAAGCGCAGGTAAAGAACTAGCTCCTATAGCATCAAGTTCTTTTCTACCGCGTTGCATTTTCGCATTTGTTAATCGGTATTTAATGCCATTATCA
>Ga0209395_1003945_pt1 | contig 17904 bp, 11 predicted proteins | sample GOMGulsemesocosm_3_FD_184635 | JGI IMG/M metagenome (GOLD analysis project Ga0209395, IMG submission 184635) | Methane-oxidizing microbial communities from mesocosms in the Gulf of Mexico - GOM9D Gulf of Mexico (SPAdes) (version 2) | ecosystem: Environmental > Aquatic > Marine > Cold seeps... | reverse complement strand
TGATCGGCCTTCGGCGGCGCGGGGAAGTTGATGATGCCATCGCCAGCAGGAATCAATGTGTTAGTGGTGCGATAGACTTCTCGTGCCTGCTCGCGTTTCTCCTGTGAGTCGTCAGAGCAAGCGGCCACTAGGGCGAATACAACCATCAGTACGGTGCGAAATAACATAGGTTTAGCCTCTTTCTATAAGTTAGCTGTCGACGACAAGGAAGGTTTTGTCGGCGCTAAAATCAACCCTTGCCGATGCTTCGATCTGACCCACTTTCGTCATCAAAGCCTATTCTCTGGTTTTGCAATTGGGCACATTGTAGTCTTGTGTGGCTAATCTATGGAATCATAAACGGCCACTGCATCGCTTCGCCACAGCCGCGAGCTCTGAAATACCAACGAGGTAGTGGGTTTTACCGGGTCAAAAACTATGTTCTGTCGACTTAGCCAGCGGCTTAAATCATCGACTTGGGCTGCAGTCGCTTTTTCAATCGTTGCCAGTACCCGCTGGTACATCCATTGACTGCATGGCGTGCATAACCGCTTCCCTACAGCCCCATTTATCCGGTACTCAACTTTGCCAATAAACCGGGGTAGTGTTTCCGCATTGGGATTTTTATCAACCCAGTCAGTAGTTTTTGCCATAACTTGGTGAATATAATGCAGCTGGTCTCGGCATTGTGATTGCAACATAGGCACTAAAGTCTCTGGAATCTCATCATCAGACAGCCATTCACCTATCTGTTGCGGCGTTGTATTCATCCGCCCAAGCCAGGCCAGTATGTTTTTTCTTGGCTTAATCAGATGATCTTTGGGGTTGGGATCCAGTGCTAAATGCGCCTGCAGTGGACCGTATAATGCAAAGTCACCGTAACAGGGCCGCCCCCCCAACAGAAAATCATGCTGGGTAAAATGAAGTTCTAGCTGATCTAGCAACACCAGCGTATACGTCTCTATCGCTGCTTTGTTCGACGAATTAATGCCGAGCATAAACCTGGGCACATTGCCAAATTTGAGCGCAGCTGTGATCCCGCCCAGCCACCGCAACGCCTTGGGCCAATGGGCTTTTGTGCCTTGACCAAAGGCATTAAGAATATATCTGAGGTTGTGTTTTTTGTAATTCCAGCGGTAGTGCATCGCTGGAAAAACAAGCCACTCATCGCCCAACAGTTCAAACAGTGAAGACACCGCCTGCTGTTTTAAGCCGGTAGGTGTAATCAAGCGATCCCTGTGAATAGACTCCAGCTCATCCAGGATAATACTGCTGTCTTGAATAATCTCACCCTGCGGTGTTTTTACTACCGGAACAACACGCCAGCCGCCAGTAGCCGGTTTAATAATGTCTTTCGCAATTTTGTCAGACACTCGAACTTCAGAAAAAGGTAAGCCCTTGAAACGTAAATAGGAGCGCACCTTAGCGGTGTAATACGATACCGGTGAACCGTATAAACAATAGCCATTACCTAGCGGTTACGATGAAGTCATATAGATGCCGTACTCTGTGGGGGCAGACTTTTCTTATGCTCTAAAGGCAGCAAGAAACGGGTCGCGTCCTAAGATAGGGAAGCGACTATGTAACATTAACGGTGTGTTTTTGACTCTGCTTTATATTAACTATGGCGGTGCTCTCACCCTTCGGGATCAAGCCAAATGGGACTAGACCATGCGCGCTCGCGAATGGTAGCTGGTACGCGTGGGTCTGGCGCGCGCCCAAGACGAATCGCATCGTAGCTTGACCAGCGACAAGTGGGATTCATTATTACGCGGGTATAGTAAAATGCGCTTTGGCTTGGGTCGTAGTCGGGATCTTGCCAAACGGTTTTTAGCTCCTTAGCACCTGTGCCCTGACTAAAGCTACAAGTTTGCAGATCAACACTGGCACCGTTATCGGGACAGCGGCCAGTGTTCGAATCAGCGCTTAAGTTATCGGCACAGGCAATATCCACCACCTTTTCTTGGGTATTGCCGTCGCTATCAATCCAGCCTTTAACCATCTGTACCCGTTGTAGGGGGGCGTCGAGTGGATCGCTTATCGCCCAGACAAAAAATCCAGGCGAGTTTTGCGTGCTAGCGTTTGGGCGCAAAACACTACCCATTGGCACGCCTTTTTCACGCAATAACTCAAGCGTGTTGGGCTTAGCGGTTACATCCGCATCAATTCCCCAGCCGGCATAGAAGCGCACGGCCATACGGGGGCCAGATGTGGCATAAGTTTCGCGACGAGCCAGGGCGTCAAATATTGCCTCGCGGGTATTTTCAAGGGCCCAAACCGCAGCCAGACCACCCGATGTGTTGAATTTAATCATCGTTTTATAGTCAGCTCTTGCCACATCACTTTGTCTCAAGCGCCTAGCGGCAGAGGAAGTGATCGCACCGGCTGCACCGGGAAAGTCCCATTCTTCGACATCGCCCGGGTTAGAATTATGGCTGTCGGTGGCGGCGATAAAGCCGACTTGCAGCGGGTTAAACCCTAGCTCCTGCTCCAGCGCCAAACCGACTTTAAGGCCTTGACGAACAAAGCCTGTTTCAAAAGCGCAGCCGGTGGTTTCGCCCGGTTGGCAAGGGTCAAACACTTGCTCGAAGGCACACTCTTCATCCGTAGCGCCAACGCCAAACGCACATTCTTGCGCGCCCTTAATCTGGAATATTTCAGCCAGCGGTTCGCGCTTTTGGCGCAGCTGCCAGTCGGCCTGGTTATATTCTTTACCGTCCCAAGTGAAGCGCGAATAGGTAAGCCCCCATGCTTTGTTGGGGTTGTGCGGTATAGTCAAAAAGTCACAACCTTCACCGCAAGTGGCTTCCAGTCCCTTCCAGAGTTCAATGGCATTGGGCGCATCCAGACTTGAAATGGCCCGTTCAGGAACCGTGTTAGTGCGGAAAATAATGTTGCGGTGGTGCTTGCCCTGATCGGGCATTCCTGGCGAATACTCATAGGCAATCAGAGTGGTCAATTCACCCGGCTCATAGTAGCTGTTGGCAAGATCAACATAGCGAGCCCAGTCGGTGGCGCCGTTTTCATAACATCGCTCACTCGCGCCATCGCCAAATCTACAGGTAGGGAAAGCACCGGGTTTAAGGGGCTGACGGATCGTCTGTTGATAGACGCCAGCGGGTTTTGATGGGTCGCCGGGGAGGGCTGTGCCACGAACCGCCTTAGCCAAGGTTTGAAAAATCATTGGGTTAGGCTCGTTGGCTAACCAGCAGGCAGCACTCTCGCTAAGGGAAAGATCGGGTTTATCGCAATGGGTGCGGGTGCCAAAACCTTCGGCGTGGTCAGTTATTGCGACAAAGTCTAGCGGGCGGCTAAGCTGCATGACCTCGCCACCGGGGCTGGTGAATGGCTCTCCTTTGGCGAAGCGGTAGGCGTCTTCAATACCCAGCGTGGTTCCAAATAACGCTGCATCAAAGCTTTCGGCGGTATGCAAATGCAATTCACCCCAATACAGGTTCATATTGGGATTTGGCGCTGCCTGTTTAACGGCAGCTTGAGGCTCAGGCAGTGTTAGCTTACTGTTGTCTTGTAGGGCGTAATCGCGTGCTGCGGTTGCCGGGCCATTACTATCAGCAGATTCCTGCAACGGCATCAGCAATGTGACCCAGACATAGCCGACTGCCAGCAACAGTAAAATCGCGATGGCTAACCCCATTTTTTTCAACATAATGTGTTCTCTCTTTGCCTGCAGAGCAGGAGTTCAAATTCATGTAATGCGCGCAATGACGTCACCTTAAACCCAATAATCGGTACAAAAGAGGCTGAGTGTTATAGTCTCTTTTTCTGACACACTTCACTGATCAAATATAGCTCTCGTTGAACACGAGCATAGACTAGTCGAACATAGCGCAGGCTGCTGCCAGTTCAGCCGCCGCCTGCGGCAAGTCCGCCGGTGTTAGATTAGCTGCGCTTTGTGCCAACAGATCAGTTAGTGTGCTGGCAATCTGCTGCGTCATGTCGCCGTCACTGATCGCCTTGGTGATGGCACCACCAGCCTGGTTAATTAACACGTGTATCTGTCGTATGTCTGTATTGATGGCCGCCCGCTCGGTAGTCTGGTGTAAGGTGCTGGTATTGGCACCGCGCGCCTCGGCGGCGCAGATGGCGTCCCGTGCCAACAGATCCAAACGAACCGGTTTGAAACGCGCAATACCACCGGTAACGTCCTGCGTTAGCTCGGGATAGATGGCCTTACCTACGGCGCGCCGTAAGGGTGAGTGGGCGACATAAATACTGCCATCGGCAGCTACCACGCTCATGGCTAGGGAATCTTCCCGGCCTTCGGCAAAGTAGCGCAATTTACCTGTTGCTCGGTCTAACAGCCCCATACCCATATGTAACATAAGGGTCTTGCCCAGCAATGTTTTGCCACCACCGATCATAATAACCACACCGTTGGCGGTTACCGTTGCCGTCAAGGCGTTGGATTGCACATCGACATTGGCATAACCATCAAAACCCGTTAGCTGTGCAGTCCACGTTCTACTGCCGTGGTCACCGTTGTCGATCAACTGGATCACGTCACTGGCGGTGACGGCATACAACTCATTGTTGTCCGCTGACACCGAGATAGAGCCCACCAGCGGCTCGCCCACATCCACCCGCCATACCTCGTTTAACTCACTGTCCAGCGCAATAACATTACCCTCGTTATCAGACACATACAGGCGGTGGCCGTCTGCGCTGAGCGCCGGTGTTGAGCCGGTGCCGCCCTGAAAGGTCTTGCGGTTTAATACCTGAAATTCTGAGCCACCGCGGCCGTCATCAATCAGGTCGAGGGCGTAAATAGCGCCGAGTTCGGACCTTCCGTCTTTGCTGCCGTCCTCGGCATCCGGCGCAGTGGCGGCGATATAGATACGGCTACTATCAGGATCAATACTGAAAAAGTTGGTCACAATACCGCCACCACCATAGATATAACTCACGGCGGACGAGAACAAGCTCAAGCCTGCACTGGTTTTGCCAAAGGCTTCATCCATCAGCGGGTCGACCTTGTTAAGGATGAATTTGGGTATCTTGGTGCCGTTGCCACTGATGGCAGGTGCGCCGGGTATTTGTCCGATAGCTGCTATCAACTCACCGGTCTTGCGGCTGAAGGCAAATAATTCTCCGGCTTTGGTAATCGATACCAGAGAATCTGTCGCCGGGTGATAATTGAAACTGTGGAAACTCGCTTTAGCTTTTTTGCCGGGCATTGATTGACCAGGTTCTGAGGAAGGAAGGCTTAAACCGGTGGCTTTACTCCATATTGTTGATCCGTCTGGCCGCAGGGCCATGACGCGGTTGAAGCCTACGATATAAATAATCTGGGATCCCGGGTTTTCCGGGTCGTTCAATATGAAAGCGGGGCTGCTTGCCTGTATATCGTCGTCAGCCGGTATCGCCCAACGTCGCTCGCCGGTTTGGGCATCGAGTGAAACCAACACCACGCGCTCACCGTGGTAGAACTGCGGGCTAAAGTAGAGATTGCCTTCGTTATCAAAGAGTGGGCCATTACCAACGAAGTACGCAGGCTCTGCCACCCAGTCGAGTTCAAACATCGGAGCGGCGGCGACCCAGACGCTATCTGAATTGGCTACGCCAACATGTATGGCATTAAATTTGTCCGGCTGCGGGATAATATCAAAACTGTGCTGTCCCGCAGAGCGAGCGCCAACCGGTTTCCACTGGGTTTTCGCCGGCGGGCCAAACACCTTGGGGTTGTGGGGCTTAGGACTGTCAAAGAATATTCTGAACACTGCGAAGCCAACGGTTGCTATCAAACACAAAGTGACTACTTTCCGGATATTGCTTTTCAAGGCGCTTATTATCATGTTTTTTTCTTCTCTAACAACAACGGTTGGCGTGCTATCGTCGGTACACCTTATCGTGCTGTTTGTGTCTATTTACTTATGAGCCATCGCGCTCCCATTTCAAAAACGCATAGGTCGCGAACAAAGAACTATTCATTCTTCAGCGGTTGACTCCGACGTTAGGTAGCGCACATATCATCGGAAGCTTTTTCATCACCGTTTTTTCTTAACGGGTACTACTTATCTATTATAGTGGGCACGCCCCAGCGCATGGAATCATATTCGGCCAAACTTGAGGCTGTATTTTTATCGCTTTGAGATAAACACTTATAGTTAGCGCGGGCATTATGATGAGCCTAAATCGACTGCACTGTGACGCTTCAAACGGCTGTTGTCTGTGTTGGAAAGGGAAAAATAAGCCCCAAAAAACTGTTCTCTAAGATCCATTGGCTCGGTGTTATTGCGCCAATTCTCGGCAATCCGTATTTGCTGGGCACAATCATTGGTGTTTTCTACAGGTCGCAGTAGAAGTCATCGGCGATCTCTGTCTGGCCATATGACTGGAACAGCGGTTTAATTGGGGTAGCGGTTTGCTATTGACAGTTACGGCCTTTTTTTTGCCCTGTTGAGCTGTGCCAATCTACGAGAATTCACTGAGCTGTTGCGGCGCTACGGCAGAATATTTTTCAAGCTCTCGTGGCAATCTTACCAGCACAACGCAGGGTTATTGTTGCGGTAGAGTCTGACCCCGGAGATTCCTATACAAAAACGGGTCACCGAATTGTGCTTATCGCTACTTTCCTGTGCCTGTGCTGTTTGACTGCGAGTACACTCGATTGTATTTATCGACACAGGTGCTGGATATGCCCGTCAGATTGGCAAAACCCTGATACTGTAGGTTACCCTATGGGCGGCTGTTATTCTCTGTATGCAAGGGTACACCGCTACGGCCGGACCGTATAAACTATAGAGGGCCTGCTTCGATAGCAGGCGTATCAGCCAATGCTGTGTTGAGCTAGTTGTTGCTGGTAATTGCTCGTGTCATCCGTTCTAGCGCACAAAGGCTCAACGATTATAGGCCGAAGAGCCAAGCTCTGAAAACCTAGGGGCTGACCCAGATTGGTGAAGACCATGCACGCTCGCGTATTGTTGCGGGAACACGGGGGTCTGGTTCCCGCCCTAGGCGGATGGCATCGTAACTGGACCAGCGACAGGTAGGATTCATTAGCACTCGAACATAGTAGAAAGCAGACTGTGCGGGATCGTATTCAGGGTCATGCCAGAGGGTCTTTAATTCATTGGCACCAGTGCCCGGGCTGAAGTTGCAGGTGTTTAGATCAACGCTTGCGCCATTACTCGGGCAGCGGCCCGTTGCAGAGTCGACCGTCAGCCCGTCGGCGCAGGCAATATCGACGACTTTTTCGTGGCTTTGACCCTGGGCATCGAGCCAGCCCTTAATCATTTGTACTCGCTGCAGGGGGGCGTCGATAGAGTCGCGGGTCGCCCAGACAAAAAAGCCGGGAGAATGTTGCTTGTCGGCATCGGGATTTGTAGATAAGTGCAATACGCCGCCCATTGGCACAGCATCGGCTATCAACGACTGAAAGGGGCTGTGATCATTAGCCATGCCTTTATCAATTCCCCAGCCTGCATAGAAACGCAGTGCCATGCGTGGCCCAGATGTAGCATAGGTTTCGCGGCGAGCAAGGGCATCGAAAACTGCTTCGCGGGTATTTTCAGGGGCCCAAACTGCGGCCAGACCGCCCGAAGTATTGAATTTGATACGAGACTTATAGGGTGCTTTTCCCTCCTCATCGTCTTTCATACGCCGAAAGGCAGAAGAAGTGACTGCGCCGGTAGCACCGGGAAAATCCCACTCTTCCACATCGCCGGGATTGGAATTGTGGCTGTCGGTGGCGGCGATAAAACCGACTTGAAGCGGGTTGAATCCCAGCTCCTGCTCAAGCTTCAGTCCGACCTTAAGCCCCTGACGTACAAAACCCGTCTGGAAGGCGCATCCGGTTATTTCACCGGGTAGGCAGGGGTCAAACACTTGTTCAAAGGCGCATTCTTCATCGGTAGCGCCAACACCAAGCGCGCATTCCTGCGCGCCCTTGATCTGGAATATTTCTGTCAACGGTTCGCGCTTTTGGCGCAGGCGCCAGTCGGCCTCGCTATATTTTTTCCCGTCCCAGGTGAATCGTGAATAGGTTAGACCCCACGCCTTATTCGGGTTGTGCGGCATGGTCAAAAAATTACAATCTTCGACACAGTCGGCTTCAAGCTCTCGCCACAGTTCAATGGCATTGGGTACATCCAAACTTGAAGTCGCTCGCTTAGGAACCGTGTTGGAACGGAAAATAACATTGCGGTGGTGTTTACCTTGATCAGGTAGTATCGGAGAAAATTCGTAGGCAATCAGTGTGGTTAACTCACCTGGATCATAATATTTGTCAGCTAGATCAATATAGCGAGCCCAATCGCTGCTGGCATTTTTATAACATCGTTCGGCCGCACCATCACCCAATCTACAGGTGGGAAATGTTCCCGATGTAGGCGGTTGGCGAGTGGTCTGCTGATAAACCCCGGCGGGTTTTGACAGGTCACCTTGGTCAGCAGTGCCGCGTAAGCCATTAACTAATATTTGGAAGACCGCAGGGTTGGGGAGATTTACCAGCCAGCACGCGGCGCGCTCGCCCAGCGACAAGCCGGGATCATCGCAGTGTGTACGGGTGCCGAAGCCTTCGGCGTGGTCGGTGATCGCCACAAAGTCCAGCGGACGGCTTAGCTGCATGATCTCGCCGCCGGCGGTGGTTAGCGGCTCGCCTCTGGCGAAGCGGTAGGCATCTTCAATTCCCAGCGTATTGCCAAACAGGGTAGCGTCGAAACTTTCCGCTGTATGTAAATGCAACTCGCCCCAGTACAGGTTCATTTCAGGGTTAGCAGTAGGAGTCGGCGGGTTAAGCGGGGCTTGTGGAGGCGGTAATGTTACCTTACTGTCGTCTTGTAAGGCATAATCGCGAGCAGCGGTATCCGGGCCGAATTTGTCGGCCGCTATCTGTATCGGCAGCACGAATTTGACTGCGACATAGCCTGCAGCCGCAAACAGTAGAATAACAATGGCTAAACTGATTTTCTTGAACATACTTGACTCCCCGGGTTTTTCTTATTACGGGCTGAGACTCTCGAGTTTTTCTATCGAAGTCCTCGCACAATACCATGTCAATGTCACGTCCGTGACTCCGGCAACATTTAGGATGCTATCATATCACCGCCACCGTTCAATTAACGCGTCTTCCTCTGATACGACAATACAGGGGCAGATCGTTGAGCTGTGATCCTTATATAGATCACCTTTTTCCAATATTAGAATTAGCGAAAAACTCTTTGCCAGGCTACTTAACTGGAGCGCGTTGCTGTCGGTGATAGAATCGTCGAACGCCGGGTTCCGCTACAACTTTTCAGTCGATGAAGTTTTTTGTTAGGGTGATACTGTAATCGTCCCAGCGGTTTCTAAACTCACGATACAAGCTGGCGTCTGACAGCGAAACGGCATATTAGATCGATTTCTTTAACAGTTAGACGCTGAGTAATGGGAGACTATTGCGTTACAAGTTGCTAGAGTGTCGCCACGCTAAATATCATAATTGGGTAAGCCTATGAAACGTATACAGGTGCGCCCAGATAATCGTATAACTACCTACGAAAAATAGTCCAGTATGTCCCGTTGGGAAACTGGCCCTGTAATTAACGATGAGAACAATGATGGAATACCAACTAACAGACAACATTGCACTGATATCTATTGACGATGGTAAGGCCAACGCGGTGAACCATGGGTTTATCGACAGTCTGAGTGAACTTCTGGACCGGGCGGAAAGTGAAGCTACTGCGGTCATCTTGCAGGGTAGAGAGGGGATGTTTTCCGCGGGTTTTGACCTGAAAGAGTTGGCTAAAGGCAAAGAAGAAGCGTCGAAACTGGTTAGCAGGGGCATGGCGCTCATTACGCGATTGTACGCGCTACCACAGCCTCTTATTTCAGTGTGCGCGGGACATGCGTTTGGCATGGGTGCGTTTATATTGCTGGCGTCTGACAATCGTTTGGGCGGCAATGGCGATTATAAAGTGAACTTGCCTGAAACGGCCATTGGCATGTCCTTTAATCCAGTATTGATGTCTTTGATCAAGGCTCACGTTAGCGCCAGTTATCAAACGGTGGCTGCGGTTCAATCGCGAAAGTTTACTGCTGAGGAAGCTGTTACAGCGGGCTTTCTTGATCAAGTGATGGATGTAGATCAATTGTTAGTCGAAGCTTTGAGTTTAGCTAAAGAATTAAGTAACTTGCCGGCGGCCCAGTATGGAGCCAATAAACAGCTTTTACGTGAAGCACCGCTTAAAGTTATGCGCGATGCATTGAACTAAGTGCGATTGAATTTCGATAGCAAAGGGAAGCACAGTTGTTGGGCGCGCCGAAAAATCACGTCAGGTCGGTATTTATGTAATCGAATGCCAGGCTAGAGAAAATCTGTGCTGCACAATATCTGTGTTAGGCAAAAACGGTCGCGATTAGATTGCGCGCTTTCTTAGTTCGACCGGGCTTCGCATATAGCGCTTTGAAAATGCCCGACTAAATGCTGACTGGCTGTTAAATCCACAGCGCAGGGCAATATCGCTCATTGGGCTGTTGCTATCAAGCACGAGTTTTCGAGCGGCTTGCAGGCGCAAGCGCAAATAGTGAGCAGACGGACTCGATGCTAGGTGTTTCTGGCTTAATAACTCTAAAGATCGTTGCGAAATACCGACTCGGAGGGCTATTTGCCTAACCGATTCGGGAGCTTCAATAGTGCTCTCCATTATTTCAATGGCCAACGCTAAGCGCGGTTCAATGCGCTTAAGGCGATCGAGCGAGACGTGGGCCTGCACATCGGTAGCTGACTTGCTCTCGTTGTAGATAAATACATTAGCGACATCTAACGCCAGGGACTTATGCTGTGTGGAGCGTAGGTAGTGCAACAACATATCTAGGCTAGGAGAAGCTCCGCCGCTAGTCCATATATTCCGGTCAATCACAAAACGTTCGCCCACCAGGTTTAACTGCGGAAATGCGAAGGCAAAGTTTTCGAGGTCTTCCCAGTGGGTTGTCACTCGGTGATTGTCAATAATGCCGGCGCGAGCCAGTACCCAAGTGCCTGCTTCAATCGCGAATATACGTTTAAACCTAGACGAGGCCTTACGGATAGTAGCGAGGCTTTGCCTAGGTGCGTGCTCGTTTTGATTAAACCCGGCGATCAACATAAACACATCACCAGCCTCATCAACGTGTAATGCGCCGTCAACGTCAATCTTTATACCGCAGGTAAGCTCAACGGCGTCACCGGATAAAGAGAGTAATCGCCAAGAGAACAAGTGCTGACTTGCTAATCGGTTTGCCGCTCTCAGCGGGTCTATCAGTGACGACAAACTCATCATCGATGATTCTGGCAAGATTAAAATGCAAACTTGGATGGTTGAAGATAAGTCATTCATTGCGAGTATGGTATAAAAGCTTGCGATATTTGTATAGCAAAAAATACCCCTTTTGCGATGCTGTGCCTACGCTAATAACCATGGAACAGATTATGTCCCTCGCCCCCAACAAAGATGTATTCATTACCTGTGCTGTAACTGGTTCAGGCAATTCTCAAGACCGCAGTGCACTTGTGCCGCGTACACCCAAAGAAATCGCTGACAGTGCCATTAAGGCGGCAAAAGCGGGAGCTGCGATTGTGCACTGCCATGTCAGAGATCCCGAAACGGGGGAGGGCTGTCGCGATCCGAAGCTATATCGTGAGCTAACAGAGCGTATTCGAGATTCCCAGACCGATGTTGTGCTTAATCTCACGGCTGGTATGGGCGGAGACATGGTGTTTGGTCCACCATCGGCGCCACTGCCGTTAGTTAAGGGTACTGACATGGGCAGTGCAGAAAGTCGCATGGAGCCTATTGCCGATTGCTTGCCTGAGATTTGTACGCTTGATTGCGGCACTATGAATTTTGCCGAAGCCGATTACGTAATGACCAATACCCCCGGTATGCTTGAAGCTATGGGGCGCATGATGACGGCTTTGGGCGTGCAGCCAGAAATAGAAGTTTTTGATACCGGCCATCTATGGCTGGCCAAACACTTAGTCACTAGTGGCGTGTTAAATAGCCCCGCGCTAGTGCAGCTTTGCATGGGCATTCCCTGGGGCGCACCTAATGACCTTAATACGTTTATGGCGATGGTCAACAATGTGCCTCAGGATTGGAATTGGTCGGCATTCTCGATTGCTCAACACCAAATGCCCTATGTCGCGGCGGCGGTGTTAGCTGGCGGCAATGTTAGGGTGGGTCTAGAGGACAATATTTGGCTAGAAAAAGGCGTGTTAGCCAGTAACGAAGCGCTGGTTGAACGCGCGGTAAGCATTGTTGAAACAATGGGATCTACCGTATTGAACCCCGCTCAGGTGCGCGAAAAATTGGGCCTAACTAAGAGAGCACCCGTATGAATACGGGCATCAAAGCGGCGGCCGTCATTGGCGGTGGTGTCATCGGTGGCGGCTGGGTTGCTCGCTTTTTACTTATGGGTATTGATGTCAATGTTTTTGACCCCGACCCGCAAGCACAACGTAAAATCACCGAGGTGCTAAACAATGCTCGGCGCTCGTTGCCAGACTTATACGAGCATCGCTTGCCCGCAGAAGGCGTGCTGGTGTTTAGTGATAGCCTTGAAGCCGCCGTGAGGGATGTTGACTGGGTGTGTGAGTGTGTCCCCGAGCAGCTCGCGTTAAAGCAAAAAGTATTGAATGACGTTCAGTGCTATTGCTTAAGCAGCGCCATAATATCGTCGTCAACTTCAGGCTTTAAGCCCTCAGAGCTGCAATTGGGCTCTTCTAGGCCTAGCCAAATAATTGTTGCCCACCCGTTTAACCCAGTATACCTGGTGCCTTTGGTAGAGTTAGTGGGCGACAGCGAAACTACCCAAAATGCCAAAGACATACTGACTAAGTTAGGTTGTTTTCCGCTGATTGTGCGCAAAGAAATTGATGCACATATTGCCGATCGTCTACTCGAGGCGGTATGGCGAGAAGGCCTGTGGTTAGTCAACGACGGTATAGCGACAACCCAAGAAATTGACGACGCCATTAGCTATGGTTTTGGTTTGCGTTGGGCACAAATGGGCTTATTCGAAACCTATCGAATCGCGGGTGGCGAAGCGGGCATGGCACATTTTATCAAACAATTTGGGCCGGCGCTTGAGTGGCCCTGGACCAAACTGATGGATGTGCCAGAGTTAACCGACGCCTTGGTGCAAACCATAGCTGATCAGTCAGATTCGCATTCAGGGCACCACTCAATTCGGCAGCTAGAGCGTATTCGTGATGACAACTTAGTGGCCATGATGCGCAGCCTCAAGGGTACTAATTGGGGTGCTGGCGAGTTGCTGAATAAAATGGACAAGCAGCTCAGTACTGAAGCACATAACCCAGGAGCATACTTAAACACGATTAATCGAATCATTCCCAGTAGTTGGACTGACTATAACGGTCACATGAATGATAGTCGCTATAGCGAGGTATTTTCGGTTGCCTCAGACGAAGTGATGCAACACATAGGCGCCAATGCTGATTATATTGATGGCGGCATGAGCTATTTTACGGTTGATATGCATATTAACTATGCCAAAGAGTGCCTTCACGGCGATGCCATTACCGTCGAAACGCGTATTGCAAACGGGCAGGGTAAAAAATTAGAGCTAGAGCACGCCATGCGCAATGCGCAAGGTGAGTTAGTGGCGAGCTGTGACCAGCTGTTGATTCATGTTGATCTCACCGCGCGTAAGTCGTGTTTGCCGTTAGCACCTGTTGCCCAAGCGCTGTCCCAATTGGCCGCTCTGCATCTTTCATTGAGCAAACCGTATTAGCACCGCTTTTCAAAGCGCAAGGTGATTAAAATGAAACACTACCTGGCAGCCACCCCTGACAACTTGGCATGGCCTACCTCAGTTGCTATCGAGCATTGTGAATTAGTCGACGACGGCGCCATCGTTGTACACTGGGCTGATCGCCAACGCAGCCGCTTTCACCCGCTTTGGTTGCGAGATAATTGCGCCTGCGATGTCTGTCTGCACACTGTCACCCGGGAGCATTTGACCGATTTATTGGCATTGCCCTTAGATCTTAAAGCCAGCATGGTTACGCTTGATGATGAGGGATCGCTGGTAGTTAAGTGGCTACTCGACAAACATACGAGCGTATTCAACCCCGGCTGGCTGTTTGCCCACAGCGGTCTCTATCAGCAACAAAGTTCAGAGCCGCTACATTGGACTACATCGGATTTGGCTGAACCAATTAGCTATAGCGCAAGCAATGAACACATCAGCGATGGCGTACTGTTTGAGGTTTTGCTGGCCGTTGAACGTACTGGGTTAGCGCGAATACAACATTGTGGCTCGTCGCGCGATGCGGTCGAAACACTTGCCTTAAGAATTGGCCCGGTAAGAGAAACGCATTTTGAGCGAATTTTCGACGTGGTGTCCCGTGCCGATGGAGACAGTAATGCCTACACAAGCGAACGGCTATCGGCGCATACTGATATTCCAACGCGCGAAGCACCACCAGGCTTACAAGTTCTGCACTGCCTCGTCGCCGAGGCTCAAGGTGGCGAAAGCACGATGACCGACGGTTTTAAAGTCGCGGCTGATTTAGCCGATCAGTTTCCCCAAGACTTTGCTATTTTGTCTACCGTGAAGTGGTGTTTTGCCAATCGAGGCGGCGACACCGACTATCGTTGGCAAGCACCGATTATTAAGGTGGATGACGATGGCCAGGTGTGTGAGTTGCGTTTACTGCCCTTTTCGCGAGCGCCACTCATGACCGAGTACGAGAACATTGAGCCGACGTACCGAGCCCTACAGCGTTTTATGGAAATGGCTAATTCCCCTAAATACCAAATGCGGTATAAATTTTCCGCCGGGGATATAGTGATATTTGATAATAGGCGTATTTTGCACGGCCGAGAAGAATTTTTCCCGCAATCGGGCGATCGCGAATTGCGAGGTTTGTATTTAGATCGAGATGATATGCGCTCAAAAATTAGAATGCATATCAATCGGCGAAACCAGCAAGCCTGTGGTTCCGTCTAATGAGGATGATGGACTCTTGGATTACCGTATTGAGCTGCATTTCAAATATGACGTAGCGCTGGTTCTCGAAAACGGGTTGTGGACTACTACGGCTTGGAAGCATTAATTTACGGGCCGAACAATCACAACTAAAGTCGTTTATGCCTGTAAAAACAGGCACGAAATCCCTAAAGCCTATCGAGGTTTAAAGCTCACTATTATGCCAATAGCGGCGAAATAACTCAGTAATTATGCGTGGTAATTAATGGCTTGGTAGCGAAACAGCCCATCGACAACTCATTAATCCATCTATTGCTGTGGCCCAAATGCATCTGCAGGAAGGACAGGAGTTGCTGATGGGGCAATCATCTCAACTAAAACCCGTACAACGCCTTTAGGTGCGCCATGAAATTTGGGCGATCAATGGCTGCGTCAGCGCGAATTGTCTTAACATGGGGGCGTTCTTCCATACGCTTGCAGTAGGCATCCAATCCTGGTACGTCTGATAGAGGGTCCTTACCCAGAAACTTTAAGCCAACATTGCGCACGATGGGAAGGTTCAAAATCGCCGCGATATCGGCCAGAGTGAATTGGTCGCCATAGGCAAACTGCTCAAAAGTCGACAGTTTTGCCAGCGCTACTACTGCCTTGTTGAGGCTGCTTTCGACTTCCTTTAACGCAGTAGGGTCTGGCTCGGTGCCGGAAAAGAGATTCGGAATTAGGCGGCGGGCCACAAGTTCAAAATAAAGCTCAATGAACTGTGACAACTCCTGCACTTTAGCAATGCCAAAGGGCGATGCTGGCAGTAGCGAATGTTGTGGGTATGCTCGTTCGATATACTCTAAGATCGCACGAGATTCGCTGACGAATCCTTCGGGCGTCTCAAGTGCTGGGACCTTGCCCAGAGGGCTTTTGTCGAGATACTCAGGTTTGTACTTTGGACCTACGCCGGTGTATGACAAAACTTCGTCAAATGCAACGCCTTTTTCCAAAAGCGCGAGCTTAGGTACGTTGTGGTAATTGCTGGAAGAAAAACCGTGAAGCTTAATCATTTTGTATTTCCATAATGTGTGATTCTAAAATCGTCTACTCAATGTAACTATTGCCCAGCGCCCACAAGTTCACCGTAGTGAATAATCGCCGGGCCAAACCGATTATTCACTACAGTTAGATTAAACGCAAACATCATTGCTCAGGCTATAACCCTTTGTGTCTCGCTGCATAAGTTCTTTCCAGTGTCGAGAAGAATATGTGGTGTCGCCACATTAACCAGAAGTTTTCCCTATAGGAACTCTGTCATGTTATGGGGCTTATCTACATAAGTGGGGGGCAATTGGATATGGTCGGTCGGCCATGATGAGCGGTTCCTTAGCGAAGGCACCTGAGTTAGTATGGAGAATTATAGAAATAGTAGGATGGGTGCGTGCGCTGATTGGATTAGGGCAGTTGCCTGCGACCTGATGCTAGGATTCTCGGGCCTTACAAAGTTCGTAAGTAGGTACTCTAATGTACCGGTTGCAATTTCACCTACTTCAAGAATACTGTTATCAGTTTTTACTGCGGCTAAGGCCTATTAGGGCGTAGCCAGCGCCGCGCGATTGCATTGAAACCGGAAATGTTCCTCGCTGAGAAGGACGTATCGCATCACTATGATGATAGGTTAACTGAATTTAGGTTACCTAGGTCGGCGGGTTTATCGATGATTTACCGCATTAAACCACTGGCAACGTTCTTAAGAGAGAATTGCGAGACAGAGTTCGGCGATTGTCAGTGAGTGGTTACGAACATTTGCTATTCGCGGTGGAATCGGTTTTGCCGGCCAATAGATATAGTGGTATCTGATACTGCTGAATTGATTGCGAATGTTCGCTTGGGGGCATGTCAAATTTTGTCCAGTCAGTCCACGGCATTAGGTAGTACGTTTTTCTAAAACATAATATGAGTCTGTGAAATGAAGTTTGACGCCAATTCAACATTTGTTATATCGCTTAAGAACTCGCCACGGCGAAGAACCTTTATAGGACATAACCCCTTATTGAAATATACATTTCTCGATGCCTGTGAAGGTAGAGAGGGTATTGACGAAAGTAACCAAGGCGCCATATTGCGCGCCGATATTGAAGGCTGGACGGATGGTGCCATTGGTTGCGCATTGTCGCATTACACTTTGTGGAAAGCCTGTGTATCCCTAGATAGACCGATATTGATATTTGAGGATGATGCGATAACTTGCAGGCAGTTTTATCAAAAATTGGAGGCATTGACAAAAAATATCCCCGCCAGCTTTGATGTCGTACAGCTAAATTATAACTGTAATTCAATATTGAGTTTCAGAAGCTATCCTTTTCACATTGTGAATTCCTATGTTGAGCCAGCAGTTACTACCGATCACGATGTGGATGATTTTAAGAATAATTGCATGTCCGATGGCGCGTTGGTTAATCTTCAGCACAGTTTTGGGACGGCGGCCTATATTATTTCCCCAAAAGGTGCGATTTTTTTAATTAAAAATATATTCCCACTTCGAAATGAATATTTACCATTGCCATTTTTTAAAGATCCGCTGTGGTGCTGTACCTTCGATGCGTTGATGAATATTTATTATTCAAAAATGAACGCATATATCACCGCTGCGCCCTTTGTGATGACGACACATATGCATGCAGGCTATACCAGTTCTACTGTTTGACTAACTTGATTCAATACAGCTCTGGCCACACCGGTGGTGGTAGCCAAGCGAAATCGATTGCTGTCACTGGAGGGTTCGAATCAGCCTTCACCAGCTCCCACAAGCTCGAGAGAAACCTGCACAAAGACGATAGCCTGCTTAATCTTGGCATGAGCTTGATTGCGGTGGGGTGCTATTCGATCCCGGGGCAAGTGGATAAACAATAGGGTAAGTTAGTGCCTGAGACCTGCCGCTATGTTCTCTGTCCTCAAAACTGTAACCTGTTGATAGCTATACGAGGTTTGATGATGAATGACTGTGGC
>Ga0209395_1003942_pt1 | contig 17907 bp, 19 predicted proteins | sample GOMGulsemesocosm_3_FD_184635 | JGI IMG/M metagenome (GOLD analysis project Ga0209395, IMG submission 184635) | Methane-oxidizing microbial communities from mesocosms in the Gulf of Mexico - GOM9D Gulf of Mexico (SPAdes) (version 2) | ecosystem: Environmental > Aquatic > Marine > Cold seeps... | reverse complement strand
GATCGGTTGCCAACCATTTGAATGACATCACCAAGAAGGATCCGGATCTGGTGTTGGATCGGTTGGAGATCTGGCGGGACAGGGCGGCTCAGGATCGCAAGGAGCTGGACTGGATGACGTCCCATGCGCTGCGGGGATTGGTCAAGGCGGGGCACCCGCGGGCGATGACGATGCTGGGCTATGACCCTGAGGGCGAGGTGACGGCGCGTGTGGAGCTGAAGGCGCAGGCGGTGCGGATTGGCGAGGTGCTTGAGTTTGCCTGTCATTTGCAGGCGCCGCAGGATCTGCCGGTTCTGGTGGACTATCGGCTGCATTTTCAACGGCCCGGCGGCAAGGTCTCGGCCAAGGTGTTCAAGCTGAAACAGGCAAAGCTGGGGCGCATGGGGCTGTCTTTGACAAAACGGCATGCGCTGAAGGGCAATGCCAGCACGTTTACGCTGGTGCCGGGGCAACATCGGATCGAGCTGATGGTCAATGGCCGGGTGCGTGACGAGGTGGTGTTTGAGTTGCTGGCTTAGAGAGCAGGAATAGGGGGCTTTGCCCCCGTCGCCTGCGACGACTCCCCCAGAGTATTTTAGCAAAAAGAAATTTTGGAGGAGCCTCTCGGGCGGTCACAGTTGTGTCAGGCGGCGCTGGTTGGATTGTGGTGCGGGCGCAGGGGAGATAGGGCGGCTTGAACTGGAATTGGAGGCCGTCGCCATGAAACATGAAACCGTGCAGAACTATTATGGCGAAGTGCTGCAGAGCAGCGACGATTTGCAGACCAATGCCTGTTGCAGCCCGGATGATATGCCCGACTACGTCAAGGTGGTGCTGTCGCAGATCCATGATGAGGTGCTGACGCGCTATTATGGCTGTGGTCTGATTGCGCCGCTGGCGCTGGAGGGCATGCGTATTCTGGATCTGGGCTGTGGCGCAGGACGTGATGTTTATGCGTTGTCGGCAATGGTGGGCGAGGCGGGCCGGGTCGTCGGTGTTGATATGACACCAGCGCAATTGGATGTGGCGCGGGCGCATCGGGGATATCATGCCGAAAAATTCGGGTATGCAGTGTCGAATGTCGAGTTCCACCACGGGTTCATCGAACAATTGGATGCGCTGGAGCTGGAGCCGGGCTCGTTTGATATCATCGTGTCCAACTGCGTGATCAATCTGGCCACCGACAAGGCGGCGGTGCTGCGCGGGGTGCATCACTTGCTGAAAGAGGGCGGCGAGATGTATTTCTCGGACGTCTATGCAGATCGCCGCGTGCCAAAGGCGATGGCCGAGGATGAGGTGCTGTATGGAGAATGCCTGTCTGGTGCGCTGTATTGGAATGATTTTCTAAGCCTGTCCAAGGCGGCTGGATTTGGCGATCCTCGGCAGGTAACAGCGCGGGAGCTGACCATCGAGAACCCGGTGTTGGAGGCGAGAGTGGCGCCGTTGAAATTCCTGTCCGCCACCTATCGGTTGTTCAAGCTGGCAGAGCTGGAACCCGCTTGCGAGGATTATGGTCAGGCGGTGATCTATAAGGGGACTGTTGAGCATGCGCCGCATCATTTTGTGCTGGATGATCACCACGTGATCGAGACCGGCAAGGTGTTTCCCGTCTGTGGTAACACCTGGATGATGCTAAAAGACACGAGATTTGCGCCGCATTTTCAATTCATCGGTGATTTTGACACTCATTATGGGATTTTTGAGGGCTGTGGCGGTGAAAGCCCGTTCCGCGAGGACGGGTCAGATCAGACGGTGCCCTGCTGCTGAGATCTTGCACGGCGGCGGCGGGCTTGATATCTGCGCTGGGTATCCGATGGTTTGCGTCGGTAAACGTCAGTGAGGCTGCATCCCGATCATGAATACCGCTTCTGAGGCCCACCTGATGCAGATCACTCCGCGTTTGGAAATCCGCAATCTGGTGCGACATTTTGATGGTCGCGCTGTGGTGGATGACGTTTCGCTGAGCATTCAGGCCGGTCAGGTGACCTGCTTGCTGGGGCCCTCGGGTTGCGGCAAATCGACAACCCTGCGGATGATCGCCGGGGTTGAGATGCAGGACAGTGGCGAGATCTATGTTGACGGCAAGCTGATCTGTGACACCAAGTTCCGGGTGCCGCCCGAGCGGCGTGAGATCGGGCTGATGTTTCAGGATTTTGCGCTGTTTCCGCATCTGAGTGTGGCTGACAATGTGGCCTTTGGGCTGAAAGGCACGAAGGAAGCCAAACGGGCGCGGGTGGAAGAGCTGCTGGCGCGGGTGGATTTGTTGCGGTTTATCGATGGCTATCCACATCAACTGTCCGGTGGCGAGCAGCAGCGAGTGGCGCTGGCGCGCTCTTTGGCGCCGCGGCCACGGATCATGCTGATGGATGAGCCGTTTTCAGGGTTGGACAACCGGTTGCGCGACGGCATTCGTGATCAGACTCTAAGTCTGTTGAAGGAAGAAGACACGGCCGTGCTGCTGGTGACGCATGAGCCGGAAGAGGCGATGCGGATGGCTGATGAAATTGCGCTGATGCGCGGTGGTAAGATTGTCCAGCAGGGCGCGCCGTATAATGTTTACACCCGGCCGGCGGATCACGCGGCGGTGGCGTTTTTTAGCGATACCAATGTGTTGCGGGCGACGGTGCAGGGGGCATTAGCGGAAACTCCATTTGGCGATTTTCTGGCACCGGGCTTGCCGGACGGAACGGATGTGGAAATCGTGTTCCGCCCGCAGCATCTGCGTATTGATTTTGACCGGGCCGGTTCGGGACCTTTACCAACCCCCAGTGACGGTGTTGCGGCGCGGGGCACAGTCTTGCGGGCGCGGTTCCTAGGGCATGAAAGCCTGGTGGAATTCAAGATGGATCACGATGGATCAGTGTTGAAGGCGACAGTGCCGAACGTGTTTCTGCCAGAGGCCGGTCGGGTGATGTGGCTGACGGTGAAACGCAACCGGTGTTTTGTGTTTCCAAGCTGACTGTGCCAGCCTGCTGACAGGACAGGCTGGAGGCAGGTGTGGATCAATCTTACAACATTCAAATTATGACGGGTGAAGATCGCCAACGGATGGTCGACTGGGCTGCTGATGAAGGCTGGAACCCGGGGCTGAAAGATATCGCCTGTTTTGCCAGCGTTGATCTGCAAGGGTTCTGGGGGGGCTGGATAGGGGATCAGATGGTCTCGTCCATTTCTGTGGTCAACTATGATCCGGGGTTTTCCTTTTTAGGATTTTATATCGTGGCGCCCGGCTGGCGTGGGCGGGGCTGTGGGTTGCAGCTGTGGAACCGAGCGTTGGAACATGCGGGTGATCGCGTGGTCGGGCTGGACGGGGTGGTTGATCAGCAAGAGAATTACCGCCAGTCGGGGTTTGAGCTGGCCTATCGCAATATTCGCTTTGGCGGTGTGCCGGGGGACATTCAGCTGGAAGCTGGTGCCGGGCTGGAGTTGCGCAATGTGAATGTTCCGGAAGGGCCGTTACTGGGCATGGATCGGCAGGTTTTTCCCGCCGAGCGTGACAGGTTTTGGCAGGGCTGGTTGCAGGCTGTGGGTCATGTGTCGGTGCAGGCGTTGCAGGATGGTGCGCTGGTGGGGTTTGGCACGATCCGCCCTTGCCGGGCCGGGTATAAGGTTGGACCACTAGTGTCCCAAAGCCGCGCGGTAGCCAATGCGGTGTTGGCGCGGATGCTAGAGAGCGTTCCAGCCAAAGCAGAGATCTTTCTGGATGTGCCGGAACCAAATTCCGAGGCGGTTGCACTGGCGCAATCGCTGGGGCTGGAGCCGGTGTTTGAAACCGCGCGGATGTATCGTGGCACTGCGCCGAACATTGATGTCACAAAGGTGTTTGGTGTCACCAGTTTCGAGTTGGGCTAAGCCGACGGGTTCGGATCGTAGTCTGATAGCCGTTTGCCCGGCTCATCCACAAAGAGTTCCGGCAAAGCTGTGGCAGCTTCGATCAGGTCGACGCGGAAGACGCGAAACCCTTGGCGTGTTTCGCACCAGGCAGTCAGCGTCCAGACCCGGCCCCAATATTCCATGTTCAGCGGCCGGATGGTGCGAAAAGTCAGAACACCGTCGATGCGGCGGTAGTCGAGATGCAGTTTCTGGCGGGCCTTGATGGCGGCGCGCAGGGTCGGCATGTGAGTGAAGCCTCGGGTGGCGTCGGCAAAGGGGTAGACTGCAAATTTCCAGGCGTCGGCCTCGGCCACTGTGCTGGTGGGCAGCACGGCGTCGATTTTGTCTGCAAGGGACTGGGCGGCCTTTTTCAGATCGTCGTCAGCGGCTTCGGCCACAATAGCCATGCCAAGGTTCAGCGCCTCGAGCTCTTCGCTGGTCAGGGTAAGGGGCGGTAGGGTGATGGCCTCACGGACCATATATCCAACCCCGCGTTCACCTTCGACGGGCACGCCAGAGGCCGCAAGTGTATCCATGTCGCGGTAAATGGTGCGGACCGACACTTCGAGCCGGCCCGCGATGTCCTGGGCGCGATGCAATTTGCCGTCGCGCAGGATCTGGATGATATCAAAGAGGCGGTCGGAGCGGCGCATGGGGGTATCCTTGTGCCGCTCTGACCTGTTTCGTCAAGCCGCCATGTCCCACAGCAGGTTTTCATGCCGCATATTGGCGCTGTCGGGCACGATGGACTTCATCAGTTCTGCCGTACAGCCGTCCGCCATAAAGGCTGCTGCGGCGGACTTGGCATTGTCCATTGTTTCCCAAACCACATAATCGGTCCAGCGCCCGTCTTCGCCACGGCTGAGTTGGCGGTGTACAAATCCGGGCTGTGCGCGGACAAAGGCCTCGGTTCCCTTGCTGATCTCAACAAAAGATTCGTTAGTGATTCCTTCGGCCAGAGCGAAGGTCACGATTTCAGCGACTGCATTTTTCATTTGTCATCTCCTAAATATGTTGACGCTCTGGACCTAGCAGGGGGCAACTGACATAAACCTGTCAGTTGAGGTTCGCGCGCCTGCAAAAAGTTGGAATTCCACCTTGGAACTGACGGTAAGTCCGGGGTTGTTGCTTTCGAATAATCAGCACCGGGCGTAGAACCACTAGTGAAACGAATACACGGTGCGGATGGGCACCGAACTTAAGGGAGACATTCATATGTTGAACAATATTGGCCCAATGGGCTTGCTGCTGATTGCTGTTGTGGTGCTGGTCCTGTTTGGCCGCGGCAAAATCAGCTCGTTGATGGGCGAAGTCGGTAAAGGCATCACCTCGTTCAAAAAGGGCATCAACGAAGGCACCAAAGAGCTGGAAGACGATATTGCTGAGGATGCCAAGGACGTGACCCCGGAAACCGACAAAGACAAGGCGTAAACGCTGATGTTTGATTTGGGTTTGACCGAAATGCTTGTGGTCGGCGTTGTTGCGCTGATTGTGGTTGGTCCCAAAGACCTGCCGATGATGTTCCGCACCGTTGGACGGTTTGTCGGCAAGGCCAAGGGCATGGCGCGCGAATTCAGCAGCGCCATGAACGATGCTGCTGATCAGTCCGGCATGAAGGATGTCGCCAAGGGGTTGAAAACCGCCGCCAATCCAATGTCCACAGCAATGGACGGGGTCCGCGACGCGGCGCAGGATATGGCCAAAAGCATGGACCTGACTGGAACTGGGCCTGGCGCTGGGAAAATCGACCCCAATAGCGAGACTGGCAAACTGGCCGCTGAGCGGGCTGAGGATGCTAAAAAGATCCACGCCTCGACGGCCCGTGCAGCCGCAGAACGCAAGGCGCGCGAAGCCACCGAAGCCTTGGCCAAGGCGGACGAGGCAGAGGCGGCGCTGAATACCGATAATGAGAGTAAACCATGAGCCAGACTGAAGAGATCGAGGACAGCTCGGCGCCGCTGATCGAGCACCTGGCTGAACTGCGGACACGGTTGATCCGGGCTGTGGCGGCGTTTGCTGTTGGGGTTATTCTGGCGTTTGTCGTTGCGGAACCAATCCTGCAGTTTCTGTTGGGGCCAATTGAGGCAACGCTGCGGGACCTTGGCGATCCGTCGCCCACCTTGCAATACACCAGCCCGCAAGAATACCTGTTTACGCTGTTTCGTATTTCCATGGTGTTTGGCTTTGCGCTGACCTTCCCAGTGATTGGTTTTCAGCTTTGGCGGTTTGTGGCACCGGGTCTGTACAAGACTGAAAAGTCGGCGTTTTTACCGTTCCTGATTGCCTCGCCGGTGATGTTCCTGATCGGTGCCTCTTTTGCACATTTTGTCGTGACACCCCTGGCAATGGCGTTTTTCCTGGGCTTTGCGGATGTGTCGTCGATTTTTGCCAATCTGATGTCCGGCGCGGTGAGTGGCTTGCCTGCTGACGCAGCTGTGGTGCCGGAAACCAACGACGGCATACGCATCACGTTCTTTGGTAAGGTGAACGAGTCGCTGGATATCACGCTGAAATTCATCATGGCTTTTGGCCTGTGTTTCCAGCTGCCAGTTCTGTTGACCCTGATGGGCAAGGCGGGTCTGGTCAGCGCCGATGGGCTAAAGTCAGTGCGCAAATATGCGGTGGTGGCGATCCTGCTGCTGGCCGCGCTGGTGACACCGCCGGATGTGATCACTCAGATCATCCTGTTCACAGTTGTTTACGGCTTGTACGAGATTTCGATCTTCCTTGTTGGCCGTGTCGAAGTGAAACGCGAGGCCAAACTGCGGGCCGAAGGGTATTACGACGACGAGGATGAAGACGAGATTGATCCTGCTGATGCTGAGCCCCACTTTGATGACCCGCTGCTGGCGGAGTTCGATGAGGACGACGAAGTTGATGATAGCAAGGACAAGTAAGTCCGAAGCATAAGATGAGAAAAAGGCGCGCCAGAAATGGCGCGCCTTTTGTGTGTGTGGGGCGTGCTGAACCGCATTCAAACTGCCTCTTGTTGAGCGCTTTGGAACATGGTTGAAACGGGTGTCATTATTGAGAGGACCACGATGGACCAGAACGCATTGACCCGCATCGCCGACGCGCTTGAGCGGATGTCGCCAGCCCCACTTGCGGCCCCTGATTTTGCGGCGGCTTCGGCCTTTGTCTGGCATGTGGAGCCTGAACGTCTGGAACCAGTGGCAGACATCAGCCGGGTCGATCTGGACCTGTTGGTGGGAATCAACCGCTCGCGCGACACGCTGCTGGAGAACAGCCGCCGTTTTGCCCGTGGTCACGGTGCCAACAATGCGCTGTTGTGGGGCGCGCGCGGAATGGGCAAGTCGAGCCTGGTCAAGGCCATTCACGGTGCCCTGCAGGCGGATCACCCGGAACTAAAACTGGTTGAGCTGCAGCGCGAAGATCTGCCTTCGGTGTCGCGATTGCTGCATCATCTGCGCAGCGCGCCGTATCGATTTATTCTGTTTTGCGATGACCTGTCGTTCAGCCATGACGACCAGCATTACAAAAGCCTGAAGGCGGTGCTGGACGGCGGCATCGAAGGGCGGCCAGAAAACGTGGTGTTCTACGCCACCTCGAACCGCCGCCACCTGATGCCGCGCGACATGATCGAAAACGAGCGCTCCAGTGCTATCAATCCATCAGAGGCTGTCGAGGAAAAGGTTTCGCTGTCCGACCGTTTTGGTCTGTGGCTGGGTTTCCACCCCTGTGACCAGGACGAGTATCTGGAAATGATCAATGGCTACTGCACGGCGTATGGCGTCAGCGTCGACGCTGATACCCTGCGGGCCGAAGCGATTGAATGGCAGGCCACACGCGGCGCACGGTCTGGCCGGGTGGCCTGGCAGTTCTTTGTCGATTTGGCCGGGCGTCAGGGCATCGCGCTAAGCTGAGCCTGTAACGCGCGGGTTTCTTTTCTAAAAACTCGCGCAGCCGGTATGGCGCCTAAGCGCCATACCAGAAGGTGTTATTTCAAGTAGGGCAGTGGGTCGACGGAATCAAATCCGTCGCGGACCTCAAAATGCACATAGGCATTGTCGCCACTGCGCAGAGTGGCGATGGTCTGGCCGCGCTTGACCTTGTCGCCCTTGTTGATCTCGATGTTTTCGACATTGGCATAAACGGTCAGCAGTTTTGCGTCGTGGCGAATGACAATGATCGGCACTTGGTTTGAATCGGCGGTGATGGCGGCGACAGTGCCGCTGCGGGCTGCGGTGACCGGAGTTCCGGCTGCTGCTGCTATGTCTATGCCGTCATTCTTGCCCTGGGAATAGGTGCGGATGATTTTGCCCTGAACTGGATAGCTCATTGCGGCCTGACTGCTGCGCGTAGGGTCGGGAACGTCGACTTGGGGCACTGTCTGCGCCGCCGCCGCTGGGGCCACGGTTTCCTGAGGCAAAGGCTTGGTTGAGCTAGGCGGTGTTGGTGTATCGGTGCCTTGGCCGGGTACGGTCACTGCTGTGGCAGCCGCCGGGGTGACCGTTGCAGGTGCCGATTGATCTTTGATCGGGATCAGCAGGTATTGGCCCTCACGGATGGCAAAATCACTGCCCAGACCATTCCACTCGGCCAGCGCCTTCACCGGCACCTGGTACAGCCGCGAGACGGTATAAGCGGTTTCGCCCCGGGCCACCTTGTGGCGGACCGGCTCGGGGCCGTCCTGAACCTGAGGTTTTGCGACCTTGGCCGGTGTGGGCTGCAATTGGGTGGTGGTCACGGAGCCTGGGTTCGGAGAGGTTGCAGCGGCCCCGTCGATGGCAGATCCGGCCAAGGACTCGATGTCCACCGAGCCCGGGTTTGCAGTGCCAGAGGAAATCACCTGATCCGGAGCCCGTCGTGGTAGGGCTAAGACCTCGCCGGGGCGCATTTTGTCGCTGGCTTGCACGCCGTTGAAACGGGCAATCTCGTCCACCGGCAATCCGACACGGGTGGCAATATCAGCAACAGTATCACCGCGCCGTGCCACCGCTACCTGATAGGTGGGGTAGGTGATCAAGCCGCGATCATCCGCATCCGGGCGCCCGGTGGTGGCATTCTGCGCCGCGTTTGTGGTGTTGAAAGCGCCGACCTGACCGCGCAGATCGTAGTCCAGCGGCCCATCGCAGGCAGCCAGTAGCCCCAGCACAGACACCACAGCAGCGCTGCGGCGTGTCAGGCGGGAAAGGGGAAAACTCACGGTCATTCTGCGCTCCTGAAAATGCGATCCCCCTTGTGGTCCGGGGGTATACAATCACTCATTCATGTGGTCAGCCAATTTGGCTGCTGGTCTGAACACCGGGTGGGTCCAGACTGCGTTACACTTATGTCTCTTTGCCCAGACCCTCAAGCAGCGGTACAAAACGAACCGGGCGCAATTCATCATATTCCAGACCATCCTGGGTTTTATGAACCCGGATCAGGGTCTGCACCGTATCGGACTGGCCAACCGGCACCACCATGATACCGCCGATTTTCAGCTGCGCCAAGAGCGGCCCCGGAGGGTCCTCGGCAGCTGCGGTAACAAGAATGCGATCAAACGGCGCCTGGTCGGGTAAACCAAAGCTGCCGTCGCCCACCAGCGAGGTGATATTGGCAAGGTGCAGATCATCAAAAATTTGCCGCGCCTCGCGCACCAGTCGGGCATGACGGTCAACCGTATAGACCCGGCGCGCCAATTTTGACAGGATCGCCGCCTGATAGCCCGAGCCAGTGCCAACTTCGAGCACGGTATCGCGAGGTGAAACCTGCAGGGCCTGCGTCATCAACCCAACCACCGAAGGCTGCGAGATGGTCTGGCCGCAGGCAATGGGCAGCGGCATGTCTTCATAGGCCCGCTGGGCAAACAACCCGCGAATGAAGGGGCCACGGTCGACCTCTTCCATCGCATTCAACACCCGCGTTTCGGTCACCCCTTTAGAGCGCAGGGCAAACAGGAATTGCATTTTTGTTTCGGGATCGGGGCTGCTCATTGGATGACCTTCAGGGCCTCCAGCGCGTCATGGGCGGTCAGGTCTGCGCGCATAGGTGTCACCGAGATATAGCCATCCAGATTGACTGCAGCATCGGTGCCCGGCGCTGAGGGGATATGCTGGTCGCCGCCCTTGATCCAAAGATAGGGGCGTCCGGTTGGCGACAATTGCGGTTCGGCGGTGAACGAGGTGCCGGGCCGGAAACCCTGTGCTGCGACGCGGGTGCCTTTGACCTCAGCCGCCGGAACAGGCGGGAAATTGACGTTGTAAAACAGACCGTAAGCCTGATTTGACATCACCCCGGCCTCGATGATGCGCGAGATCAGCGAGGCCCCATGCACGGCAGCGGCGTCAAATGGATTGGCCAACTCGTAGTTTTTCGCACCAAAATATTGCGACAGACCGATGGCAGGAATGCCTTGCAGCGCGGCCTCGATGGCTGCCCCCAAGGTGCCAGAGTACAGCGCGTTCTCAGCCGAGTTATTGCCCCGGTTTACCCCTGAAAGCACCAGATCAGGCGGAGCGTCTTTCATCACCACATGCAGGCCGGCGAGAACGCAGTCGGCGGGGGAGCCTTCGGCGGCAAAGCGGCGTTCGCCTAGTTTGGTCATCATGGTGGGGTGGGTATAGCTGATGCAATGGCCGACACCGGATTGCTCAAAGGCGGGGGCTACAGTCCAGACTTCGCCCTGAGGACCGGCCAATGTTTTGGCGATGTTTTCCAAAACCACCAGCCCCGGAGCGCTGATGCCGTCGTCATTGGTGATGAGAATGCGCATGGGTGGCCCTTAGCTGGTGTTTTTTACTGCATAGGCGGTGGCGGCAAACGGGGCAAGTCTTTGCAGTGTTTGACAGACATCTGGGCGATGCTGCTGGCAGCAGGGCCACAGCCCGCAGTCTGTGTAGGCTGCGGGCTGGCACGCACCGCAGTCATTGCGCCCGCCTGGGCAGATATCCGTATTTCCAACGCAGCTAGGTAGTCAAACCAATGGCGCCGGTGATCCGGCGCAAAGGAAGCAGGGGCAGGCGGCGTTAGCGCCAACCTGTCGTTCAGGTCAAGCGAGCTGCAGTTCTGCAAGCAGGCGCTTTGCCTCAGTCATCGGAGCGGCCAGCTTGTCGCGGTCCTCGCCCGGGAAAAACCGTGCGCGCAGGGCGGTTGGCATCGGCTGAGGTGCGACAATCGACACCTTGGGGCCGGTTTTCGCGGTCTCGGCTGCCCAAGATTGGGCTAGCGAGATCTGGGCGGCCTTGGTGGTGCCATAGGTGCCAAAGAATTTTTCGCCCGCGCGGGGATCATCAAAGAAGGCAGCCTGGCCCTTTTGACCCAACAGCGGGGCGATATAGGCAATAAGCTGCGCCGTGGCGCTGGCATTGACAGCGAGGGATTTGTCCCAGTCTTTGCCTGCCGCAAAGTTTGCTGGGCTAAGCGGGGCTGCATAGATGGCACTGTGCATCCACAGGTCCAGCTGCCCCCAACGGTCGTGAATGCCACGACACAGTGTTGCCATGGCGCCTGCGTCGGTGACGTCCATTGGGGCCAGCGTGGCGCTGCCGCCTGCGGCCTGGATGCGATCATCCAACTCCTCGAGTGCGCCGGTGGTGCGGGCCACCGCGATAATGTGGTGGGTTGGTGCCAGGGCTTCGGCCAGAGCAGCACCCAATCCGCGCGAAGCGCCGGTGATAAGAGCAAGTTTCTGTGTCATGGCTGTCTTTTGATCCGAGTGCCTCTGCGGGTCAAGGGGGCATCCTGCGGCGGATTAGCTTCCGGGGATGGCAAGGCGGTGGGTGGTGCCGTTTTTCTCGAGCAAGACACCGTTGGCATCAATGCCGACGACCCGCCCCGAGGGCAGGCGGGTGCCGCGGGTCACCTTGCGCACGCGACCGCTGGGCAGACGCATCAGGGCACTTAGATCTTCAGAGGGGCCAAACACGCCCATCAAGGTCAGTGACTTTTGGTTCAGTGCTTTGTCTTGGGTGGCCAATCGGGCCACATTGGCATTGGTCATCGTCGTATCCTCATAACCGCAATGCTGCGGTTGCACATGTGTTTCAGCCGCGGCGCTTAGCAGCCGTGGGCATCGGGGAACAGGATGAGGAAAAAGGCGGTGCGCGGGTTGTCGCAGAGGGAGGTGCCATTGGGCAATTCTCTGCGCAGACCTTTGCAAATATCGGGCGGGTGGTCGCACCACCCTTGAAACTTAAATGTGGTCGGGCTCAGGCGTCATAGACCAGCGAGGCCACGTCATGGCCGTAGGAATAAAGCAGCTCGAACAGCTCTTCCAGCTCAGCACCGTTTTTCTGCAGCGGGTAAAGCGGGTGGCCGGTCTCGGAGATCTTCATCTCGGGGTATTGGCCCAGGGGACGCATATGCAACATGCCCGCCACTGGTTCACTAACGCCCGGAGGGATGGCGTTAGACAGCCATGCGGGGCGGTTGCCCAGGCTCTCGCCCTCTTGCATGTCGAACAGATCGAGATAATCGGTGAAATCTTCGGCGCTGACGCTGGCCCAGGTGCCGAGGATAAACTCTTCGTCGTCGCCGCCGATCAATGGCACTGCCAGCACGCAGCGCAGGAAGTGCAAATCACCAAGGCGGCAGAAGTCATCGGTCAGAATGTCGCCGCGTTCAGCAAGAAGGGCCGAGTTGTCCTGCTGTGGCATGTCTTCGGGGCACAGGTCCGGGCGGTCACAGGCCAGGCTGAGCAGTTGCGCAAAGGTGGCGCCACAACAGCGGCATTGACGTGACGAAGTCAACATACGGGCAAGATGCGCGTCCAAAGGGGGAGGCCTTTCGTTGGCGTAATGGAAAAGGCGCTGACCGATTGGTCAGCGCCTCCAAAACTGGATGAGTCGGCTCTTACTCGGGTGTTACCCAAATTTCAAACACTCACTGCACCTAAGTGGGCATAAGCACTTTTTTGCTGGTTCCAGAGCAGGCACCAGCGGTGAAGGGCCTAGTTGGATGTGGCCAATTTGGCACCGTTCCACGAGTCGCCGGTGATTGGCATATCCTTGACCTTTTTACTGACGCGGCTGGTGGTTTCCAGCGAGTCCAAATATTCCTCGCTGACACTGCCGGTCAGGTAATCGCCATCAAAACAAGAGCAATCAAACTGTTCGATGTCCTTGTTGCCCTCTTTTGCCGCCCAGATCAGATCTTCGAGACGTTGGTAGATCAGCGCATCCACTCCCAGTTCGGCCCGGATCTCTTCGAGCGATCTGCGATCTGCGATCAGTTCGCGCTTGGTCGGCATGTCGATGCCATAGACATTGGGGAATTTCACCGGCGGCGAGGCGCTGGCAACGTATACTTTTTTGGCCCCAGCGGCGCGACACATCTGTACGATCTTTTTGATGGTGTTGCCGCGCACAATCGAATCATCGATCAGCAGGATGTTCAGCCCCTTCATCTCGAGCGGGATCGCGTTCAGTTTGCGGCGTACCGATTTCTGGCGTTCTTCCTGACCGGGCATGATGAAGGTCCGACCGATATAGCGGTTCTTGACCAGCCCTTCACGATAGCGAATGCCGGTGGCATTGGCCACTTCCAGCGCAACAGGGCGCGCTGAATCAGGTACCGGGATAATGCTGTCGATTTCCAACCCGGCCTCTTGGATCTGCTTGGCCAGTGTTTGGCCCATGCGCAACTGGGTTTTGTAGACGGAAATACCGTCCAGCATCGAGTCTGGCCGCGCCAGGTAAACGTATTCAAAGATACAGGGGGTCAGTTTTCCCTCAACCGCCTGAAAGCTGTGCATATTGCCGTCGAGGTCGATCAGCACAGCCTCGCCAGGGTTCACATCCCGCAGTTTTTCAAAGTCATTGATGCCAAAGGCCACGTCTTCCGAAGCAAACGCATAGTCAATGCCGCCATCATCATTGGTACGCTGGGCGATAGACAATGGGCGAATGCCGTGGGGATCGCGGAAGGCCATCATGCCAACACCGGCGATCAGGGTGATGACAGAATAGGCGCCCTGAATGCGCTCCATGGTCATTTTCACGCCGGCAAACAGATTGCGTTTGGGATCGCCGTTGCCGTTGACCTTGATGCTGTCGGCGATTTTGTCGGCCAGAACATTCAGCAGTATTTCGGAATCCGAAGTGGTGCGCAGATGGCGGCTGTATTTGCCGGTAATCTTTTCGCGCTGTGCCGTTGTATTGGTGATATTGCCGTTGTGGACCAGATAGATGCCGTAAGGTGCGTTCACAAAGAAGGGCTGTGCCTCAGACGCGTTGAGCGAGCCTGCAGTTGGGTAGCGAACGTGACCGATGCCCACCTTTCCGCGCAGGATCTCGGCGTCTTTGGCGTCGAAGACATCCTTGACCAGGCCATTGGCCTTGTGCTCGCGGAAGTTTTCGCCGGTGTAGGTCACGATACCTGATGCATCCTGACCGCGGTGCTGCAACATCAGCAAACCGTCATAAATTTCCGCAAAGACTTCATCAGTCCGGTTTGCGATCCCCAAAATCCCACACATTCAGTGGCTCCACTTTCACATTGCGTGTTGCATCAGTTGGGCAGGCCCAACTGAGTTTGTTTTGATCATGTCTGGCACCATAACGCTGGTGACGCTGTCCCAGCCGACGGTTTGAAAACCGTGGACGTCCGTCTGGCCGCTGCTGAAGATGTGCACTGCCTTCACCACATCAGATAAGTCAAAAACACCGCAAGTCTTATGCGATCTTTTGGTCCGACTGGTGGGAATGGGTGTCAACTTCGGCATCGGCAAGGCGGTTGGCTTCGAATCCGTTTGGGACGTTGGCCTCGACATAGAGGCTACGGGCGCAGTTGTCACCAAAGGATCACATATATCGGATGTCTCTTTTGCCGCAGCCTGATGTTGGGGCCGCGCCGGAAAAGAAAAGGCCCGCACAAGGCGGGCCTGACAGTCGGGGAGCAATTGGGCAAATTAGGCGGCCATCGGGGCCAGCACCAGATCAAGCGGGCTGGGCTCGGGGGTGATGACTGGGGTTTTGCCGGTCAGCGCCAGGGCGCGGCCATCTTCGCTGGCCAGGATCTGACGGGTTTCAGCCAGCGATAGCTTGCGAAACGCCGAGTCGATGCTGTCGCCAGCGGCCTGCAGCAGCATACCGCTTTCAGCCCAGATCAGTTCTTCTTCTTCGAATTTCAGGTGGATGCGGGCCATACGCTCGGGCAGGGAAGGGCTGATGCCCTTGTAGCCGACCAGCGAGATCAGGCGCGTCATGACCAGTGGAACATCAAACAGGCGCTCGGCCACGTCCAGTTCCAGTGCGACCATCTGATCCGACGGCAACAGAAGATCAACGTCGTTGCCAAGTGCGCCAGCCGGGACGTGGACCAGAGTGGTGAGGCGTGGAACACCGTGTTTGACAGATTTCACTTCCTGAGCGCCGCCATCAAAGGTGTAGACGTTGTCGCCAACCTTGACGTCACGCATCTGGATAAAGCCACGATCTGTTTCAACCAGGGTGTCAGGCAAAAAGCCGCCAGCTTGGGGACGGGCCCGACGGGTCGGACGTGGCTCAGGCTTGGATACCGGGAGGTCCATCAGCAGGTTCACCGACTGAAAGTCCGCGAAAGAGTTGAAGTGATCCAGCAGCATGATGTCGTTCCTTCTGGTCGGGAGTACCTGACGTTCTGTCTTGGGACTACATGGCCAGCGAAATTGGTCCGAAATGAGGCACGGATGGGGCCGATTGCGGATTTGGTTTCTTTTTCGGGGACAAATGGGCCTTTTTACCGCGGTTTGTTAACGAACTGCCCTCCTTAGGGTAGAATTTGTTAACTAATGGCTCGCGTTGAGTTCTCGGTGCGGGCATGTCGAATCAAATGATTCTTCTTCATTAATAAAAGGTTAACAGGCTTAACTGATGTTAACCTTTTAGGGTCTGCGGCACGCGATGATGGCGGAAATATGGTGACGACACAAAAAAGGGCGCCCAGTGGGCGCCCTGTCATTAGCCATAGTGGCCGCCTTATTTCTCGCAATTGCCGATCAGATGCTCGTACTGCTGAGTGACCCAACCCAGTGCTTGCTCGGGGTCGCGGTCTTCGATTTTGCCGATCATCCGTTCAAACACCACTGCTGAGCGGCTTTCGTCAACCAGTGAATAGCTCTGCCCGGTCATCACGACATTGTAGAGAAAGAAGCCGATCGCCACGAGAAGAATGCCGCGCAACACACCGAAGAAAAATCCAAATCCTTGATCCAACCCACCAATCGCTGAGCGCTGTATCATTGACGAGAACAGCGGGGTGAAGAACGACACAACAATCAGCGCCAAGGCAAACACTGCTGCAAAGGCGGCGATGATCGACAATTCGCAACTGTCCGATATGAATTCGCCGACTACCGGGATCTCACCCATCAGCGGTTCGACTTGGGGTGCAAAGATGAAGGCCAGCACTGCGGCTGCGACCCATCCGGCGATGGCCATGGCTTCGCGGGCAAAGCCGCGCGCATAGGCCAGCAATGCCGAAACTACGATGATCAGGGCAACTACCCCGTCAATTATTGTGAAACCTTCCATGTCCCTCGCCCGTTAATTCGCGATCAAAATTTGTGCGACCTTAGCCGGCCCCAAAGAAATCGCCAACAAAACCTGTTAAATCGGTTACCCGGCGTAAACCGATGCCTTTGATTGAGACAGGTTTGCCACCGCTTGGTGCTATTGCGGCGGTAAAACCAAGTTTCTGCGCCTCTTTCAACCGGTTTTCCGTCTGTGGAGCCGGACGAAGGGCCCCAGACAGTGATATTTCTCCAAAAACCACGGTATCTGCGGGCAGGGCAGTGTCTTCGCGGGCGCTCAGCAAGGCGGCGGCCACTGCCAGATCTGCGGCGGGTTCTGAGATTTTCATGCCACCGGCCACGTTCAGATAGACATCCAGCCCGGCAAAAGGAATGCCACAGCGTGCTTCGAGCACCGCGAGAATCATCGCCAATCGCCCACCATCCCAGCCAACCACGGTGCGCCGAGGCTGTGAATGAGGCGAGGGCGCCACCAGCGCCTGCATTTCGACCAGCACCGGGCGGGTGCCTTCGATGCCGGCAAAGACCACCGACCCAGCCGTTGGTTTGCCGCGCTCGGACAGGAACAGGGCGGAGGGATTGAGCACTTCGGCCAGGCCACGGCCAGTCATTTCAAAGACGCCGATTTCATCCGCCGGGCCAAAGCGGTTTTTCACGGCGCGCAAAATGCGGAACTGGTGGCCGCGTTCGCCTTCAAAGTAGAGCACAGTATCGACCATATGTTCGACAATCCGCGGGCCGGCGATCTGGCCGTCTTTGGTGACATGGCCGACCATGATGATCGAGATATTGTTGCGTTTGGCAAAGCTGGTGAGTTCATGCGCGGCGGCGCGGACTTGGCTGACGGAGCCGGGCGCGGAGTCAACATTGTCGACCCACATGGTTTGGATCGAGTCGATAATGGCCAGTTGCGGTTTCTCGGCCTCGAGTGTGGTGAGGATGTCGCGCAGGTTGGTTTCTGCTGCCAGCTGGACTGGCGCCTGAGACAGTTCCAGCCGTTGCGCCCGCATGCGGACTTGGGCGGTGGCTTCTTCGCCACTTACGTAGATGGTTTTCACGCCCGTGCGGGCGAACTGGGCTGCCGCCTGTAGCAGGAGGGTGGATTTACCGATTCCCGGATCGCCGCCAACCAAAATGGCGGATCCGGCGACCAGACCGCCGCCCAGCACCCGGTCAAGCTCGCCCACGCCGCAAAGCGTACGCGGCGGCGGAGTTTCCTTTGTCGCCAGATCGCTCAGGGTGATTTTGTTGCCACGGGTGTTGCCCAGCGACTTTTTGCCCGGCCCAGTCGACAGCGCGGCGGCTTGCGCGATGGAGTTCCATTCGCCACAGGTTTCGCAGCGCCCCGACCATTTCGAGAAGCTGGCGTTACAGGCGGAGCAGGTGAAGGTTTTTGATTTAGCCATTTGGGCTTTGTGCCTGATGTTCAGGGTTTGTTCAAGGTGTTCTCGGGGTGCTCCCGCCGATCTCTGAATGCCCGGCGGTGCCGGGCAAGGCGACCTGCGGTCGTCATTGACCCGGGTCTGACCTGCGGCGCTTTTCGGTGATCAGGCCAAGGGTGATGGAGGCGAGGATGCAGGCGGTGAACAGATAGAGGCCCC
>Ga0209395_1003937_pt1 | contig 17914 bp, 20 predicted proteins | sample GOMGulsemesocosm_3_FD_184635 | JGI IMG/M metagenome (GOLD analysis project Ga0209395, IMG submission 184635) | Methane-oxidizing microbial communities from mesocosms in the Gulf of Mexico - GOM9D Gulf of Mexico (SPAdes) (version 2) | ecosystem: Environmental > Aquatic > Marine > Cold seeps... | reverse complement strand
GAGCACATTCAAGTCTGAATTCTGGTGTGAAATTGGGTCTTGTTCTTTTTGTCATGATGTCACCTAAAGTTTGATGAGGTGATAATAACACCTCTAGTTAGGTGGCCAAATTAACTATGCCACTACACACCATCCGTGCTAAGAGTATCAAAGCCCTCTTGTAAATTTAGGCTTGAAAAACAGTTAGTACCGTATTTTCGCTAAGATTCTGAATAATTCCTAATGTATCGAACTGGGCTTGCCCAATAATTTCACCGATATCATTTCTAATTTCGGCCATATTTGCGAACGGTGATACCCACAATAGGTCCTGAGAAATCGCCGCCAATAAAGTTTTCAGTTCGCAAAAATCCATTCAGAACCATATCAGTGAATGACATAATACTTCCTTTTAAGTTTCGGTTGTGACACAGAATTTAGATCTAAATTATTTCTTTCTTATAGTCGTTTTCCTCTCTCTGTTTATTCCATTTACGTATTAATCGCCAGAAATTCACTCCCGCAGCAGCGCCAGCTACGGGACCAAATAATGGAAATAAAACTAGACCAAACACAATATGTACAATAAGTACGAAAGTGGAGTTTTTATCTGCTAACGCCTTATCCATTTTGGCCTCAGCAGTATTTGATTCACGTTCAGATTCCATAGAAGGGTTTAAAACTCTCATTATGATTACTTCTCGTTTATACTTATCTCCTAATATATGAATCAGCTCATCGATTTCTTCTCGCAAGCTATTTACCTTAAGACTGGCCTCTTCTTTATCTTTAGCTCTAGTTTTCTTAATATCTGTAATTTTGCTATTAAGTTTAATTATTTCTCTTTTATTGTTAAATACCTCTTTCCCTAAACTATCCAAATTGTCAAATTCAACTAAATCTATTGATATGTCATGTGATGAATCTAAAGCAACTATAGAATCAATGCGATCTTGAAAAATATTAAATTCTTGATTAAGGCGAAACAGATCAATTTCAGCATTAGGTTCTGTCGTTTGTTTATAGAAAACTCTAACTTGTTGAGATTTACTTTTTAACTTTTTTACTTGTTTTAGAATTTCTTGTATTTCATTTCTTATTGAAGACAGCTCTGTTTCCAGCTCCATATTTTCAATCCTCTATACATGTTACGTACGTAACAATATTTAATTATTGTTTTATTTAAAGTTTATAAGACAAGCGCAATGAAATATTAATTAATAAGAGTGTTTTTGAATAATAGTGAATAGTTGTTCTAAAACATCCATTGTTTTTTTGCTATAACAGTACGGCTATATTTCTTCCTTTATACTTTACAAAAAGCGATATAATCTATTTAACACTTTATAAGAGTGTTTTACTTGCAATAATAGTAGATGCCGATTTTTGTAGGCACCTACATATAGATTAGATGTAAATAAAGCAACACCAACCTAACATAATAACAAAGAATTTCAATTGATTATGTCTGTTTTATTAATCAAAGCTAACGCTGACTGTAAAGATATCCATTTCGAAGTAACTTATGAAATTCGATAAGAACAAATCAATTAACTCGCGCGCACTACTCCCCTGCAAACAACCACTGTACAAAGTGTAAATCTGCCCCGTAAGAAAACACACATCGATATCTTTCACCAGTTCGGGATACGCCCCTTGATAACTAAAGTCAGTGATGTATTCGAATATCCACAGATTGTCGCTATTAACAACGCGCACTTCGACCGGATGAAAGCCACCCAGCTCAGCCGAGTAATCAGCGTCCCGAAAGTTAAAGGTAATACCCTTAATACCTGGTTCAGCATTATCAATATTAGTAAGTTCACCATTTAATATGGCAGTCAGTTGTTCAGGCACAGCAAAGCCCTGGCTCTTATTAAAGGTCAGTTTCATGTTATTTCCCTAATGTGTAGTTATGATTTATTAGATTGGATGTGGGTTACAGTAAGCCAGTTTCGGCGAACGACAATGGCTCTTTGGCAATAATGATGTGATCCAGAACGGTTATATCAATTAGCGCCAGCGCGTTTTTAATGCGTTCAGTTATTTGCTTATCAGCAAGTGAAGCTTCACTCAAACCCGAAGGATGATTGTGCGCCAACACGACCGCAGCAGCGTTTAACTTTAATGCTAACTTAACAATTTCCCGAGGATAAACGGCAGCAGCATTGATGGTGCCAAAGAACATTTCTTTATATTCTATTAGCCCGTGTTGACTGTCCATAAACAGCACCGCAAACACTTCTTTTTCATATGCGCCGAGCTTACACTTCAAGTAATCTTTCGTTGACTGCGAGCAAGTGAATTTGGCACCAACAGAATATCGAGCGTCAATTAGTTCAATCGCTTTCTCTAGTACTTGCTCAGCCGTTAACGGTTTAGTCGTTACGTACTTCATCGCCCTTCTCCTTATTCATCCAATTTAAGCTTTAAGTAACTAAGCGCTTGCGTGATTAGCCAACTGATACTGGCAAACACACTAGCAACCTGTGCGACCATTTCGGCAACACCAATCACTTGAGGTGAGATGCAATCGAGCATCGTTCTAATAAATGCGAGTAATTTCATAAGTCATACCTTTTTAAATACCTGAAGGCTGGCCTAGCCTTCAGGTTCAGTGATTAAGCCGCGTTCGCTACAGTTGAATCATTACTTGTGAACAAACTTTTAATCCAACTCACCGCACTTATAGTACGGTCAACGATGGCATCTTTAATATCACCAACCTTGCTCAGCATCGTCATACCTAATGACTGAACGTTGCCCATTGCACCACAGCTTTTCAATGCTGTCAGAGCAATGAACATCCCTGAATTTACTCTAGCCATATAAGCAACGGCTACTGCGGCTAAGGTTGCGACAACCGCTTTCACCTTGCCGACATTGCCAGCCAAGAATGACTTGATCCTGTTATACATTGAGATGATTTTTTCAATGGCGATGGTGATGAAGGTTAAGGTTTTACGTTCAGCTTTCGGTGTGCTGTTTTCTTGGTTACTTTGGTTACGGTTTTTCATAATGGCTTCCTTGGTTTGGATTAGTTTATTAAGTTGGGCTATTTCTTTATAAAGCGAGACTACAACGGCAGGTACTACGCCAGCGGCTTTTACGGCATCATCAAGTAAATCAATGAATCTACTGATGTCTTTTCGGTATAACTTTCTTAGCTCCTTGACACTGTAGTGCCTGTTGTTAGTGCGAATGAAGTCAATAATTTTATTAAAGTGCATCGGTTTATTTATCATGGTTGTCCTCTTCCTTTAGTTCTTTGGCAACAGCAGCGATTGTCATACGGCTAGCGCCAGTGATGGACCGAATGTCGGTATAAGTGTGAGATGTATTGAGTAGTTTTTTAATCGATAACCATAGCGTTTGGTTTCGCCGTCGTCCCTGGTACTTGGTTGGGTCAGCCGCTTTTGCCCTGGCGATACCTTCAAGCGTTCGCTTTCTCCTAAGGTCATAATCCTTTCTTGCGGTTGCCGCCAGGATATCAAGCAACATACCGTTCACCGCTTTAAGTACGGCAGCAACGAAGTCATCACCACTGCCCTGCTGTTTTAACGCAATGTGACTCGTTGGTAAATCTAATGCCACAACACTAACGCCCTTAGCCTCAATGATATTCTTTAGCTTTAACCAATCGTCATTCTTAAGTCGGCTAATACGGTCAACCGATTCAATCAATATGATATCGCCAGCAGTAATATCGTTAAGTAAGCGGTTTAACTCTGGTCGGTCTAATGACGTGCCGGTGAATTGCTCCAGGTAGTAGTTTGATATTTGATGGCCATGACTATTAGCAAACGCTTTGATTTCGGCTTTTGCCCGTAAGACATCTTGCTCAATAGTACTGACACGCAAATAGGCACGGATAAATCCCATAGGTGAATCTCCTGCGGTAAGTTTTAGGTTGATTAACTGGACTGGTAAAGTTTGGTTGGTTGGTTGTTCTAAAGTGTACCTAGGGGGTTAGTACAGGTGTGGTATACCCTTTGTTTACTGATGGTTTGGCTTATTAGTGTCGGTTGTTTTCGTAATGGCTTGTTGTAATTTAAATCAATAATGAGTCATGAAGATTTGATAACTTTATTCTTACGGGCACGTCTGCCGTGTACGATGAGTAAACATGAGTTAGATTAGATGTTTAATTTGGGCCCACTTGAAATGCTAGTAAGGATTCATTGATTTCCTATCAAATGGTCACACTGAGGGTAGCAGTTTGTAACGCATAGTATTTCCCTGCATGTTACTTATAACAATTTTATAAGTGATTGTTTACTTAATAGCGATTTTAGATACCAGTAAATATCCATTATGGGACTTTTCATCAGGATCCCCCATAAATCATCAAAGAATACAAAAACAATGTGAGAAGCTTTAAATCAACTACTTGATAATCAATGTTATGAAAACCTCAAAAGCCGAATGCCATTTTTCTTAAGAGTCTATTGGGTATAAATATGATTCAACTAAAATTATATTTTCGTGACAAGGCAACAAGTTCATATCTGTCTTGTACCTAATTTTTCGCACCTCACGAAATTGTTTACTCTATTCACTGAAACTCAACAACTTACCTTCTGTAAAGTTGCTGAGTTCTTTTGGCGCTTTGAACACCTGATAGTTAAAATATCTCCTCGTAACTCACGTCACAAATTACAAATAACATGGTCACATTGTTGGAAACAAAATTTAGTTTGAAATAATCGACGAACCGAGTTCTATTATTGAATAAACCTAATTGAAAATAGAAGGTTATCAACCTAGCCAAACTTTTTTTCAAGTTCTTCAAACGGTATTTTATAAAAGACACCTCTATCCATAAAAGTAACATTAAAGCTATTACTAGGGGTAAAGTTTTTATCAAAAACGATCCCAAATGTATTTTCAATAGAAGTAACTTTTTCAGCAACCCAGTTCAATCTATCTGCATCAGACGAATCTTCTAACTGTTGTCGAGCCTGTTCTGTAAGATTAGAATTATTTTCCAGTAACTTGCCATCCTCGTCGCGCGAAAAAACGTTGATACAATGGTAATTTACATCACCCGATTCAAAGCGAGTGTAGCAAACTACTTTTGCCTGTAAAAGCTTCTCCATGTATAAGCTTTCTTGATTTCCAAATTCATAATGTTCTGCAAGGTGAACTCCAAACACCGAAAACGTCTTTGCCATTGTATTCACGTTCTCAAAAGAAGGCAGAAGATAAGATGCAAGGGACAAGGTAACCCCTGGTATGCCAAACTCTCCTATCGGGCGGCCTGAACTTGCCTTTTTATCTAAGCCATGAAAATAATCGAGGCAGACATTTACCCACCTAGCTTTCCGTATTATTTTTTCGATTTTTTTTAGTTTTATATATACAATACTTATTTGTTCATTTACCTTGTCTGTCTCTTCAATAGCTTTGTTAATCCTCTCTCCTAATAGGCTCGGATGAGTCCCCTTATGATTAGGTCCTGTTGTTAAACTAATTACTGGCTCTTTGATACGTTCAGGATCCAGCCATAAAGCTATACGAAATATATTGTCCACTCCTGGACCTGTTTTCAATGCTAGAGCTATTGCTTCATTTTTATTTTTAGCAAAATCACCAAAATTTTTGTTGCGAATACCAATATCAAAATCTACAACTTTTTTCATTACTCTTCCTTTACACAAAATAATTTCCATATTTATTCTACTATATTTAAATAATACATATTTCATATTTTTCAATACATTGGATTTAGTACTTAATAAAAATAGTTTATCTATTGCTCAGAAAAAATAAATATAAAATAATATTCAACAAATCCCCTGAAATAAACAATTAATATTCGTTGTTAATTTGCCATGACTTTCATTAGAATTTTTGATGATAGGAGCTTGAATTTTCTTCTTGAATTATCGTTCGGTCTTTTTTAATTACCACCATAATAAACTTCAAGTTGAACTTCCCCACAGATCAATTTACCCTCAAGTACCATAATGAAAACAATAATCACCGAACTAATAGCAGCTCTAATCACCACGCCAGCCTTCTCAGCTAACACTGAAATTCAATCATTTAGCAAACCTAAAAAGGTATTAGAAAAGCAGGTTTACAATAATCACAGTACAACACTTTATTGTGGAGCGACATTTGACGCTAAAAAGAAAGTAATACCACCAAAAGGTTTCGTTACAACTAAATATATTAAGCGAGCTAAAAAAATCGAATGGGAGCATGTGGTACCAGCAGAGAATTTCGGTCGCACCTTTGTCGAATGGCGTGATGGCCACAAGCATTGTATCAACAGCAAAGGCAAAAAGTTTAAAGGTCGTAAATGTGCCGAAAATACAAATACTGAATATCGTCACATGCAAAAAGACATGTTTAATCTTTACCCTGCCATTGGTGCAGTTAACACACTGAGAAGTAATTATAACTTCACGATGTTACCTGCTGTGAGGAGTGACTTCGGTAGTTGTGCTATGAAAATAGAGAATCGAAAAGCTGAGCCACTTGAAGCGGCTAGAGGTCGTATTGCTCGTACGTACCTCTACATGGAGGGGACTTACAAGCGATATAGTATGAGAAAATCTCAACGGCAACTAATGAATTCCTGGGACAAAATGTATCCTGTAAATGCTTGGGAGTGCGCCAGAGCCAAGAAGATTGCCTCCCTTCAGAAGAGTGATAATAACGTGGTCAAGAGCAGATGTGATGCTAGTGGATTTTGGTAATGGTATTACCTACGCTCCAATTAATGTGGTGATGGTAAAGCTAACTAATGCCAGAAAAAAAGACATAAGCTATTATTACTAGTTATGCAGATTTGATTAGTTTTTATATTGAAAAACACGCTATTTGGTTGGTTAGAAAACTATGGTAAATTGCTTGAGGAATGAAAAATCCAACTGTTGCACGCCAGTTTTAACAACTTATAGTTGCATACTAGACTCTGTAATCTGATACTTCTAACTTCCAAGTTCTTTCTTGACGGCGAACTAGTTGGACATTAATGCCCTGAGCCTGCCAGGCTTTGCGTGTTTTAGTGTAAAAATCTTCCTCTACATCTAAACGAGTTACATTAGAGTAACTGGCACACCCTAAATAAGCCTCAACGATAGACTCTTTAGGTATTGATAGGCAATATAATGGTCTCCCTGTCACTTGAATTTGACTCCAGCAGCCTGAATTATTTTCAAATTCACCATTAGAATAACGAGAAATTCCCCCACTGTTTTTAATATTCTTAACAACCCGAACTTCTTCCTCATAACCCCAAGTAAGATCTTTTAGCAGAAATGTACTTTTGAAAAGTTCAAAGTTGTGATTGTAAAAGCTATTGTATTCGTTACCAATATTCATGAGGGACTCTACAGTTGACGTTGGTAGTTTATTCTGTGGCATTGTAGAGGTATATATTATTTCTCCGAACTGAGCAGGTATTACACAACTCTCTTCATTCGTTAGTTTTGCTTTTGTCATATCAATACCGATGACAACACCACGATGATCATCACCATAGTGCGCCCACATTAATGCATTCATAGCATTTCGAGTTAATGACAATATGCCATAGTTTCTGCTCAACCGATTTCTATATGGATTTTTTTGTAACTCACTGCTGAGAATCTCGGATGCTTCAAAACAAAGTGCAGTTCCTTCAAAGGGGTCATTTAAGTCTTCTAAACAAGAGAAGCCAATTGTACCGTTTTGAATAACCGCACATGCTGATGAAAAAGACATATATTTATAAAGAATCACAACTAATCCAATTTTCGATGAAAGTAATTAATTTTCCAAAAAGGTGCAAAAAATGGTTGGCTAAAAATAGCGACGAATGAGTAACAAGCAACTGTTTTTTTTCTCCTTATTTAGCCGCTTGTTAAGTTTTTTATTTGTTCTTCAAGCGCCAATTCAATGTTAATGCGTGCCTGATTTAGGTTTTTAGAGAGTTGAGTGCCATAATCAAATGTACTCATATTTTCAGCCATTGAACGCTTTTGATCGTTACGCTTATAGTTGGCTTGCTCAAGTTTCCTGATATGAGTAAGAAGTGGCTTTCGTTGCTCTAGATAGAAATCCAATTCTCGTTCCATTTCTTCTTTAAAGTACAATGAGATAAGCATTTGAGTCTTATTAGTTGGATAAAGTATATCTCGGTTCATGCAAGCTAATGCAGTAGATAAATTGGTACTTAGTAGTGAAACCTCCTTGTCTACATATTCGTAAATCAACTCGATTTTTTCTCGCTTTATTCTGGATATTTCTCGTTCTTCTAAATATATATGAGAAATTTTCTCTTCGATTGCTTTGACTGAATTAACTTGTTTTTCAATGCGTTCAAGCGTTTTCTTGAAATCTTCATCTAAAACTTTTCCCTCAGCTTTCTTCTTTACATATGCGCCTACGTAGGCTCCAAGTAAAGGAAGGATTACTAATAGGATATACGTCCATATCGGCAAAAAGCTTTGAGCTTCAATTGCCATATTTACAGCTTCCGAAATATCCTGAGGTGTCATTTAGTGCTCCTGAAACTTAACGCCTCACGAAAAGGTAAAAATTATTGGCTAAAATAAGCGACGAAGGAGCAAAAGCCAACTATTTTTTGTCCTTGTTTAATTTCTTGTATGGCGGTTTACACATTAAATCCGCAATAAATAATAGCTAAAGAAAGCACTAAAAGTGAAACTAAATAGAAGGATTCCACTACCCATGTCCCGCCAACTTTATCATCTAGAGCAGTACTAAAATTAGGTTCTGGAACCCCTTTAGTTTTCGGCCTATCTTTCTCTAAATCCCTCAGGATTTCAATAGTACTAGTAAGCAAGCGGTTATAGTAAAAAAGATCTAAAACACATACTGATAGCAAAAAGAAAAACTGGAATAGCAAAGAACATTGAAGTAATTCCCAATGAATGACCCCATTTTTAGTCGTGTACATTGCTAAAATAGAAGAAATAGTTGTAATTAATGCTAAAGATTTTATTCTTATTTGAATAATTAACCCATTAAAGTGATTGGCAATATCTTCATATTTGCACCATACAGAGAAAAAATGGTCATGTTTATATTTTTGAAAATCATCCATATTCGAAACTTACTCTTACCGCAAAATGCCACAATAAGCGGCTAAGTAATAGTTGGCTAAATGTGTAGCGCAGCCAACTGTTGCGTGTCCTTGCTAATTTTCTTATTAGCCTACAAACTTATTGCAGACTCAGTTTTTGTAATAATAAATTGCCTAAAACATCGGTCAGTATCCACGCCTTTACGTTCAGTTCCCTTACAAAAAAAAGAATCTCCATCTTGAATGTTTTTACCTTTTTGTAAAATATACTTCCGTGGTTGTTCACAAATATCGTTAGTGCAAGTTACATAACTGCTTTCATCTAATGTAATAAAGGTTTCGGATTCCTTTTTCGTATTTTTATCCATTTCAGTAATAATAAATGTCAAAATAAACTCCTGTAAATCAATGGTAAATAGTGTTGAAAAAATCTTGCAGCCCACCTAAGGGGCAAAATAGAGTTGGCTACAAATGTTGAACGGAGTAAAAAACAGCCAACTGTTTTCATTCTGCTTGAAGTACCTTGCTAGGTTTATTTTTTACCGTCGTGGAGGTAGTTAATGGAAGCCCCGATAATATTTTTTAGCTCTTCTATATCTGTCGCTTCAAAGTCAGCTCTATATGTTCTTTTTTTCTCATTTGGTATAACTGCATAGATTTGCAAACTCGATGCTTTGTCTATAGCATCAAAAATTGGAGTTGACTCCTTTTGATACCATAGTCCTCTGCCATAAATTTTTGAATCTTGAGTTTCAATAGCCCATTTTTTTACCTCACAAGAACAGCTATCACCTAACGACAATTCGTTCAGTGTTGCTGATGTAAAGAAGCTAGATTTTATTGGATTCCTTAAATCCCTATAAATACTCAAACTCAAAACAGAATATCCTTTAGAGTTAATAAGCTCTATTTCGCATGTTCTGAACATGTTATCACTACCGCATGCATAAACTACATTTTTTTTCACGCCTGAGTGATGTATCGTTTCGGATCCACTACCCGTAGCTTTTATCGATTCGATTAAGCACATTAAGTACTTATTATCGACTTTTTGATCGGAGTAATTATGGCATCCCTTTTCCATTAAAATCTTTTCCCAATCTTCTAATGCATATACTGAAGATGCATAGAGTAACCCCAAAAAAACTGTAAATGATAAAAAAATCTTTTCCAACATCCGCAACCTCCATTAAGTCTAATGCCCGGATAAGCGACTAAGCTATAGTTTACTAATATAGTTGAGCTAAGCTAAACACAGTAAACTCTAAGTGTCCGTTTTTTAATGCGCTTGTTATGTTTACTAATTTAAAATTAGTTATTCATCTTTTATAGAAACTAGTAACCACGCGCCTGCGATAGCTAACATACCAAAAAGGAATGGTGTATTAGAAGATCCCCCTTGATGTATACCGAAAGCTACAAAACTATTACTAAATTCAACACCTAAGGTAAACAATAAAGCTAAACACCCTCCGAGCAAACCAATAAGAATTAAAGCAATTCCTGAATATTTCTTTATGAGACTAAAGTTTTTCATTACATCTCCATTTGATAAGTAAGCCTAACGCCCCATTAAGAGACTTTAATTGTTGGTTAAAATGTGAAGCGAAGCGGAACCTAGCCAACTGTTAAAAGTCCTGCTTGAATGGCTTATAGTGGCATTTAAACAAACTGAGCTAATTGTATTAAGTTATTTACCAAGTTGATATTTCGTTTGCTGACTGCTCTAAAGAACTCATACATTGCTCTATAGTAACAACACCAGGACACTCAACATCTAGGCGATATAAACAGTAATAAGCTATTGAATCACCAGCTTCTGGTCCTTTAGCCATATTTATGATTTCAGAGAATTTTTGTGAATCTGAGCCTAAAGTTTTACGATGACCTTCTACCGAAGAGAGAATAGACGCTATCAAAGCGCCCTGTTTCTGCATTTTTAGAACTGATTCAACAATAGTTACAATCATTCCTTCGGGAGTACCTATTAGGTTTACTCTTCCTAATTCTTTGACTTTTAACTTGGAGTCCATGTCATCAAAACCACTTTCACGCATCCTTTGCTCAAGAAGCTCTCTAATTAATTCTAATTTTCTTTTTCCACCAAAGATGAAATCAAACATCATAAATTTCCTTATAATTTAATTAATATAACCCAGCCAATGATTCAACCATATAACAGCTTATTATGGAAACTTCGCAGTAATGTCCGTCCCATAATTTTTATTTGATTCTCATTAATATCACATAATTTCAAAGTATTATAAACTAAAAATATTTTATTTTTGTGAGAGCTTGGATATAACTAAGACTTCTAAGTAACATGACATGATTTCTTCTTTAGAAAATATATGGCAAATAAATTGAGACTAATATTCCCTTTGCGCATAATCGAGTCTTTAGCAAAAATGACCTCGGCTTATCTTTATGTTGCAACCTTCCTATCTCTGAGTGAAATAGTATTGAAAACATTTACTAATAATACTCCAGATATTTATATGTTAAAGTCAATGATGGCTAGGAAGCCAAGCTAAAGTAGCTACAACCCCACTCATTTATCTTAAGAATAACAATTTGAAATTATCTGAATTTATATGCCAAGAAAACAATGTCTCTCAGTCAGAAGTGATGTTTCTACGCCACGGTAACCATACGATTAAACAACTGCTCAAATATAAAGCTACTGTCCTTGAGATCAACGCCATTCAACCAATAAATAATAAATACGACTTTGCCCACTCTGATAAGCCAAGGATTTCAATCGTGGTGGTTATTATCGAAGACAAGGTCAATGGCGTTTATAAAGTCGGCGATGTAGAAGCGGAAGGAACTAACTTCACACTAGGTAGTGACGCTTATACACGCTTCAATCAAGCTATCGAAGCACCCAGTGAGCCTAGTCGCCGTTTCTCATTAAAAGAAATCTCAAGCACATCTATTGACCTAGCTATTACTGGATGGACTGGCAGAGAACGAACAACTGTCCAACGTTCCTGTGGCAGTTTCTTTGACGAAATAATGATTGAATCCAGTGTTAGCGCTATTGCAGCATCATTCGTTAATCGAGTGCAAAAAGCCCAGAAGGACTCTGCTGAAGCAAGGAGAAAGCGACTAGCTAACGCGCCAAGACTCCCCCCTAAAGTTGAAATAACATCGACTTCAGTCGTTTACTCGCGAAACCCTGACGTTGTGGCCGAAGCGTTGCACTTAGCTAAGGGTATTTGCCAGATGTGCTATGAACCAGCACCGTTTATCAGCAAAAGTACAGGAAAGCCTTACCTAGAGGTCCATCATTTAGACCATTTGGCAAAGGGTGGAGAGGATACTATTGGGAATGCCATCGCAATTTGTCCTAACTGTCACAGGCAAGCCCACTACGGGAGTTAAGGCGTTGTTGCGAATATCGTCAACAAGCACGTTTCATTGGTTACGTGAATACTGTCAGCCACAATAAGGGCTAGCGGTAAACTAAGGTGTAACCACTTTTCCTTTATGGCCGCCAATACGTTGATTTCCGAGTGACTTAAGATATCAAGATAATATTTAGAACTGTTATAGACCAATAAAAGTATTCAAAGAAGAAAGAGATTATTAGTGACTAAAGTAATAGAAATTATCTATTTAGTTAGCATTAGAGTTGACTTATCCTAAAATGATTATCTTATTGTTTGCTCAAATCCTTCTGATATAAAAGGTAACCATTTTGAACCTTTCACAATTAAGATAACCGAAAAAAGGCCCGCAAAAGTGAGCCCTTTACTATCGTATTTAAAATATTATTAATGTTAACGCACTGAGGAGTAATTATACCTTCACAATATTATCTCTGTGAGTAGTGTAGTGATCAACCAGATTTAGCCACAGTTTTGTATTAAACCCCGTACCTTTTCTCTTGAACATTTGGTATGACATTATCGGTCTCTTCAAGAAAATAAAAGTATTACCAACGGTAATGTTACCTGCTAATTTCTAAATAACTTTTTAATGACTGCTTATCAGTTTGTGATAACTCTGAATGTTTAAGTGAATCAATCAAGTCATTTATGTATTTATCTAAATCATCTTGAGTATATAAACCTTCCTCTGTTAGTTTTATTAATCTAAACCTCACCCAATCAATTTTATCTAAAGCCTGAGCATGCGTTATATTTTTACAAGCTAATATCTCTCGAAAATTATTTAAATACTGCGTAAACTCAATTGCTACAACACTCAGATGATAACCAACTTTATACTTTGAATCGTTTTTTGCCTCTGAAAAGCTTTTAGTTGAAATCTCTCTTAAGATGATGTGTTCAATAGAGTGTTCTGTTACCTGCCCAGCTCTTACGTATCGAACTTCTTTTTTATAAAGTTCTTCAATACTCTGCTGTTTACTAAGTAATAAATTTAGGCTTTGAGTAAATTTTAAATTATCAAAAGATTTTTCATGCTCTTCTTCAAGTAATTTTGTCTGTTTGGCTAATTCTCCGGCCTGATCTTTATTAGCTTTTTTAGTCTCTTCTAATTCTATTTTTGTTGCATCTAATGTTCCTCTAGTAGCGGTAAGTTCCTGACGTTGAACTTGAATGCTCCAAAACAACATTGAAATGACAATAAATTGCAATAGCGGGTTCAATACCCCCCCAATAAAATCTCCAAATGATCCGAACTGTTCAAGAGTTCCTAGCGTATTTAATGGGAATGGCCAACCAAACTTTGTTTGGTATATCGTTATCGCAATTACAAAAATTACGACAACACAGCAAGTTACACTCACAATCAAATTCTTATAAAATTTTTCTTTTATATTATTTTCTATCACTTAACACCCACTTAATTAGTTGTTTACTACAAGTCGCTCTAGAGATTTTGCTAATTTATTTAACATTTTAAATGAAACTGATTCTTTATTTTTAATACTTCTTCAATATCCCAATTTCCATAATTGATATGAGGTTATTTTCAAAGCATTATTGCTTTTATAAAATTTATTTAGTCGTATGACCACATTTTTTGCATATATGGAACTTACCTACCTGATAAGTATTAGAATACTGATTACATCCAGAACACATCGATATCTTGTTTTTAATATTTACTCTAGTCGATGTTGATTTACGTTCTTCACTTGATCTTTTGTATTGTGAATAAGTACCTGTTAACCCATTTGATGATGGTTCACTTCTTGTATAACTAGATAAAGGCTTATTCCTCTCTTCCACAGCCTTTCTTTGTTGGTCTTCTTGTTCTTGATGAATTATTTCTTTTTTTAGAACAATTTCATCTAACAATTCAAGTTCAGCTTTATCTGTATCGAAATAAAAAAGCTTGAGATTCACATCATCAAAAATAAGTTCCTTAATTGATACTATTTCACTTTCCCACTCGTGTTCAATTATTAAAGCCCCGTCCGCAATGTACGGTTTCCGGTAATAACACCTAAAGTACAACTCATTGTGCTGCTGACATAGTGCTCTACATTCATCATCTAGAACCAGTGCGTTACTTTTATTTGCATACGCTATATCCAACTCTGTAAAACGCTTACCTTCAAAATTTAAGAAAACCCATGCGATATAGGCATTCCTTTCTTTATAAAATTTTTCTCTATCGATGATGACGTCTATAAATGTCGTGGAAACTTGCAACTCAAATACTATTTTGACTTTATTAGTAGTATAAAAGGCGCTTACATCAGGTCTACGCCACTCTTTAGCTACCCCTCTAGTATTTTCTTCCCTAAATGTTTTTTCCATTTTGACATCATCAAATGAGATATCTTTTTTTAAGGTGTCGTGAATGAAGATTTTATTAGTTTTGTGAGCCAGTCCTTCTTTTTGACCATTAAACTTCATTGCTAAAATTTGCTCAGCGGTAAGTTTACAACCTGTTTTTATTGGACATATCTCAGAATCTTTAAAATGTCTAAAATGTATTTTTTGCTTTTTAGTCCCTGCAATGATTAATGGTTGAAAACAAATAGGACACAAGAGTGTTCTTTCTGCTGTCTTTGGTCTTAACTGACGCCTCAACTCAAACAGTGGTTTTTCATCCCAACTTAGAAACTCCTCAGCATCACATACCCTATCTTCTTCAGGTATAAATACTTGATCCATGTTTCTTTTATTAACTATCACTTCAATTCCTTACTGAATTTCAATAATAAAATGATACAGTACTAATCAATTGATTAGTACTTGTTAATTAATACATGATAAAGTTATTAGGTTAATCAATAATGGATTGGTATTATTTTGAAGTTAGAAAGTATGGTGTTTATCGACTTACTGTTAATGTACCGAGGTTACTTAGGTAGAAATGACCTCACTAATATACTTGGTATTGCGCCAGCTTCAGCTACTAGAGCTTTTGCTCGTTATCGAAGTAAATATCCTGATAATATTACCTATGATGTAAGTAAAACAAGGTATTCAATTACACCTGACTTTTCACCTGCATTTGAACATAACATAGCTGATGCATTAGACTTAGTACTCAAGGGTAATGTTGTATTGAGAAAAGTATTAGATATAGATCAGAATCATGTTTATGTGAAAGGAGCTACTTTTCCATCATCTGATGTTGTGGCTGAATTAACCAGAGCATTTCACTTAAAGCACTGTGTTGATGTTGATTACGCTTCTTCATCTACCGAAGGGAGTAAGAGAGTATTTTCACCTAATTCATTTTTCGATGCTGGTGGTGTTTGGTATGTGCGTGGCGTTAACATGGTGAAAAAAGAGTACCGTACCTATAAGCTATGTCGATTTACTCGCGCAGAATCAATTGATACTACATACGTTCCCAATGATAAAGATGAGGAATGGCATAGAAATATTACGTTAACAATTGCTCCCCATACAAAGCACCCTCATCCTGATGCACTACGATTAGACTTAGGCTTAATTGATAAGCCAGTAATCAATATAACAACTAATAAAGTTTTGGCTGGCTTCACATTATCTAAGATGCGAGTAGATAGCTCAAAAGATGCGTTACTCGACTGCAAAATGTTTAACTTACAATTAATGAATCGTCATGAATTGACTGACATTAAGTCCATGGAATTTGCTCCTGGATACAAATTAAAGCTAACAAAAAATAGTTAAAATGTGCGTTTTAATAAACTAAAAGGAATTCACACTCTTCTGATGGACATTGTTTGTCTGTATATCCTTTCTCATCATTATCTACACCTGCAGATACTGATTTTAAACCTTCGAGTTCTTTGAAAGAATCAGTCAAATACTCCACTCCATTGAAAGTCGATAACAACTATATTAACCGGATAAATACCGCCTTCCACCAGAAATATCTACGGCTAAATTATTATTTAACATTTCAACTTTACCTTTTTACTAATACATCATCAATAGGTTATACATTTTTGAGTTTATAACCTATTAGTTGAATGGTTGAATTTTTTCCAGTGGAAATATAGTGATTTAATTCAGGCCACATTTTTTAATTAAACATTAGAAAAAGTATTGATTAATATGCCATGACTAACTTCCTCTTAGCGCACTTTTCTGTCAGTTAAAAGTTTAATCGCTGAAAATCATTTGTTTCCATAATTAGGTAGGAATTAAAGTTTAGGTAAGAAAAACAATCGATACTCCAAGGCTGGCGCTTTAAATATGGGAATAGGTAACACGTAAGAGGCATACGGTGTTTTTAGGTAGTCGCGTTAACTCACTAATGCCACAATATGGCTACCGGTTAAGTAGAATCAATTTAGTTCATATTACCAAAGAAACCACCAAGCACTAATAAGTTGGTTTCAATGGTTACATGACTACCGCCAGCCACAATAAAGGCTAGCGGCAAACCAAGGTGTAACCAATTGACCTTTATGACCACTGATATGTTCGCATTATGGCCGAGTAAATATATCAAGATACTATCTAGCACTGCTATAGACCAAATAAGAGTGTTCAAAGAAGAACGAGATCATTAGTGACTAAAGTAATAGAAAGTATCTATTTAGTTAGCATTAGCGTTTACTTATCCTAAAATGATTACCTTATTTTTCGCTCATATCCTTCTTATATAAAAGGTAACCATTTTGAACATTTTACATTTGATATAGCCAAAAAGGCCCACGAATATGAGTCCCCTACGATTAATCCTGTCCGACTTAGCAAGTAAAACCGCCATTATCATCAGGCGTTTCAATAACTTCAACAAGTGACGCAAGCCATTCTTTATAAGACTTTCCTACATGGTTAACCTTCATCTTGACGATATCTTTAAGGCTTAACGCTAGGGTTTCTGCGAAGCTATTCAACTTAGGGTAATCTTTGCGCCAGCGGCTAAGCTTGTTCTTCTCTGCTCCCGTCAGTGGCTCACTACCAGCACACTTCCGGCCAACCTTTTTACTTTCAAAGTCGCTGACAATCGACTCCGCCATTAAGTAACTCACCTTAGCTTCAACCAGTCCACGTTCAGCCAATCCCCATTCAGCTTCCACTCGACCTAGAAAGTACTCAATACTTGCTTTGTCAGGAAAAACCAACGTACCTGTCGTCGTGGTGTTAGGATTCCGCAAGAAACACCGGAAGGCATTTTGCATATGAACATTGTGCTCTCGCCAGCGAGTGATTTCTTCACGGGATACGCCAAGAATCTCAAGTAATGCCACTTCTATCGGGTTTGGCTTTAAGCTGTAAAGCATAATTACCGTATCGTATCCGACCAAGTCGTTTCGGCCATGGGTCATCGGGTTGAAATCAGTCACTTCAAAACCTTTATCTTTAAGTCTTACTAATGCATCACCATTTTCACGGCTCGAATTATTGAGTAACCAAATTGAATTCCCTAAATCACATTCAACCGCTAAAGCATCGGCAATGTTGTTCGAAAGGTCTGGGCGAGTATCTAATTTATGTTTACTAAAGACTTTATCGGTGATAC
>Ga0209395_1003936_pt1 | contig 17921 bp, 10 predicted proteins | sample GOMGulsemesocosm_3_FD_184635 | JGI IMG/M metagenome (GOLD analysis project Ga0209395, IMG submission 184635) | Methane-oxidizing microbial communities from mesocosms in the Gulf of Mexico - GOM9D Gulf of Mexico (SPAdes) (version 2) | ecosystem: Environmental > Aquatic > Marine > Cold seeps... | reverse complement strand
CGACTCAATATTACTGACTAAAACTAGAAACTTTCGTTTCTTGTTATTCTGAATTAATGAATTAATTCGTGTGTCATTGATATTGATTCTTTTTGTCCTACGGTAACTTTTCACAAGTGAATAGCTACTTAAGGACTATTTTGAAATCTACTATCAATGCTCACACAGATTGTTTGATTAAATTGTTAAAGAACGTGCCTTTCGGCGAGGTGCGTATAATACGCTACCTTTGAACCTTGTCAACACCTTAATTAAATTAAGTTTTTCGACTCAAACTCTAGGAGCTTGTTGGTTCGGACTTGGTTAGTAACTTTCGTTAGTCGCCTTGTCTGTGGGGTCGCATTATAGGGATCTAAATCACCTTGGCAAGCGTTTATTTACAATTAAATTACAGTTTATTAAAAGGTTGATGTTTACGTTCATTTAACAAACAACTAATACTATTCAATGATAAAAACTGGTTATTCACACCACCTTTTACTTATTTTATGCTCTATTTTAAGATGATCTAATAATCTCGCGACCATAAACTCTTGTAACTCTTCAATAGACTGAGGCTGATGATAAAACCCAGGTGCTAATGGCATTACAGTGACACCTAATTCAGAAAGCGTAAGCATATTACGCAGGTGTAATGTAGAGAAAGGTGTTTCTCTTGGCGTAATGATTAATAAACCACGTTCTTTCATTATCACATCAGCAGCACGTTCAATTAAGTTATTTGATAACCCCTGCGCAATAGATGCAAAGGTGCCACAACTACAGGGACAAATTATCATTTTTTTCGGTGCAGATGATCCAGATGCCACAGGAGAGAACCAATCTTTAGCGCCTAGGGCAATAATTTGATTGTCTTTACTATTAAAGCGTTTTGCTAAAAAGTGGTTTAATGCATCTAATTCTGTTGGCCAATCCTCATTTACCTCTGTTTTCAAAACAATTTTGGCAGCATCAGATAGAAGTAGGTATACCTGACAGTTATTATCAACCAACGCCTGTAGTAAACTTAAAAAGTAACCACTACCTGAAGCACCTGTCACACCTAATGTAATTTTTTCAGAAAACACTTCTTTTGACATGAATTTTTCCTATAGCTTATCAAGTAGTTTTTGATGGATACCGGCAAAACCACCGTTACTCATAATCAATATGTGATCATTCGCTTGGCTCACCTCAACAAGTTTATCGCAGAGCTGGTCAATATCCTTTGATATCTCGACTTCCTTACCCTGCTCTGCAAACATCTCTTGCATTGACCAGCTTAAACCAGCTCCTTCAAAGCAGTAAACATGATCGGCTTCGTTAAGTGCATTTACAATTGCTTCTTTATGGATACCTAATTTCATGGTATTAGAGCGAGGTTCAAGTACAGCAATAATACGCTCATTACCTACTTTCGCGCGTAATCCAGCAAGTGTTGTTTTAATTGCAGTTGGATGATGGGCAAAGTCATCGTAAACGGTAATATTATTAACCTTACCTTTAATTTCCATACGACGTTTAATGCTTTTGAAATCCGCTAATGCTTCAATTGCTATCTCAGGTGTTACACCAACATGGCGAGCAGCTGCAATTGCGCCTAATGCGTTAGCAACATTATGATCCCCCATCAATGGCCAGTTTACTTGTCCTTGTTTTTTATTATTTAAATACACTTCGAATAATGTACCGTCTTGTTTTACTTTTTCAGTTGACCAGTTACCACCGATATCATTATCAAGGTATTCAACCTCACTCCAACATCCCATATGTTTAACTGACATTAACGCTTCATCGTGATTAGGTAAAATAAGACGTCCGGTACTTGGCACGGTACGTATTAAGTGGTGGAATTGTTTCTTGATAGCATTCAGGTCTTCAAATATATCCGCATGGTCAAACTCTAAGTTATTTAACACTAAGGTGCGAGGGTGGTAATGAACAAATTTTGAGCGTTTATCAAAAAATGCACAGTCATATTCATCCGCCTCAATAACAAAGAAAGGGGTTTCGCCTAAACGAGCAGACAGACCAAAGTTTTCTGGTACACCACCAATTAAAAAACCAGGCTGCATATGTGCATACTCTAAAATCCAAGCTAACATGCTTGAAGTCGATGTTTTGCCGTGCGTTCCAGCTACAGCTAATACCCACCTATCTTTTAATACATGCTCTAATAACCACTGAGGACCTGAAATATAAGGGAGTTGTTTATCTAAAACAGCCTCAACACATGGGTTTCCACGACTCATTGCATTGCCAATAACCACCAAGTCAGGTTTACAGTCTAATTGGCTTGGGTTAAAACCTTGAATAAGTTCAATGCCCTGCTCTTCTAATTGCGTGCTCATTGGTGGATAAACATTTTTATCTGAGCCAGTAACTTTATAACCAAGTGATTTTGCGAGAACAGCAACGCCGCCCATAAATGTGCCACAGATGCCAAGAATATGAATATGCATGAATGCCCCAAAGAGAGAAAGAATAGAGGTTTAAAGTTATACCTGATTGTTAACTAATAAAAAAGGGCGAACACCGTTTGATGTTCGCCCTTTCAAATTTTAATGCGTTGTTTGCTTAAGCTTCAAACGCTTCCTGTAGGAAAGGAATGATCTGTTTTTTACGGCTTACTACACCCGGTAATTCAAACGCATGATCTTCAACTTTACTATTAAGCGCGCTCGCCACTTTATCTGCATCTTTCGAGATAATTAAAGCTGTTGTATCTAGCTTATTAATATCCGTTAATAAGACAATTGTTGAATGGTAACCTTTATCTGCTTGCAGTTGGCCCATTTCAGCTAACATATCTGTTTTCTTAGAAAATGCAGTTTCTAATGATGTAAGCTCTAATTGACCAATTGCTAATTTCTCTCCCGCCATTTCAAATACTTTTTGATCACGTAAGATAAGTTCAGCAGCTGATACCGCTGCAATATCTGATTTTGCTTCAAATTGTGCTTCTGCAAATGCACCTAAATCCGTAACACCTGCGATTTCAGCTAGCTCTTTAGCCGCAACTTTATCGATATCCGTTGTTGTTGGACCTTGGAAGTTAACCGTATCAGAGATAATTGCACCCATCATCATTTTAGCAACTGGCGCATCTGGCGTTTGGTTATTAAATTTATACATATTGTAAACGATGGTTGCGCTACAACCTACAGGCCAAATCCAACATTCAAGTGGCGCAGATGTTGTGATGTCACCTAATTTATGATGATCAACAATACCTAAGATATTCGCTTTTTTCATATCTGCAGTGCCTTGGCCCCAGTCAGAATAATCAACGATAAAAATATCTTCGCCAGCAACTTCCGTGCGGATCTCTGGTTGCGGTAAACCTGACTGCTCAAGTAGAAATTGCGCTTCAGGGTTTGGTTCACCTTGTAAAACTGGTGTTGCTGGGCGTCCCATTTTATTAAAAAGAGAAGCAAGGCCAATAGCACTACATAAGCTATCGCAATCTGGGTTTTGGTGTCCAAGTACTAACATTATAAATTCCTACTTTGGTTATAGCTATTCAAATCAAATAAAGTCTACAAGTAATAGTCTGTTTGAATAGTTAGTTTTAATTAATTGAGCGCAGAATAACCGATCTAAAGAAAAATTTTAACTATTAATCTTTTGTTTGACGTAATTTTTTTACTTCCGAGGTAGATAACTCGCGATACTCTAGTCTATTAGATGTCTCATAGCCTTTGTAATAACGCCCATTAGAAGTACAAAAATAGACAAGGTATCTTTTTTTTAATAAAGCACAGCTTGGATCTATTTGTGATGACCAATAGCGATTATTAGCATTTCGCTCTTGCTCACGTAACTTGTACTCTTCGGCACGTTCTCGTTTTGCATCAAAAACATCATTACGAATTAATGAATCACTTTTTTCTATGCTTATCTTCCCTGCAAATAGCGGCAAAGATAATAGACTTGCTAAGGTAAACAATAGAATCGCTTTCATAAAAAACTCCTATATTAATATAGAGTATAATTTATTTACTTGGCATCGCCTGTTTTACGTAGACATCAAACCTGTTTTTCTTGGTTTTAATACTCATAGCAGGCTTTTTATCATTAAGAAACGGAGCATAGTCAGGACGTTTAACCACTACACGGTAACGAGCAGACTCAAGTGCAACATCAAGAAGATTATCAGCATCTAAATCCGCACCAACAACGCCCTGAAAAACACGCATCTCTTTTTTAACTAATGCTGATTTCTTTTTATGTGGAAACATTGGATCAAGGTAAACAACATCTGTTTGATTATTTTTAAGGTATTCAACACCCGAGCCAAAATGTAACTGCATGCGTTGTTGCATCCACTCACCAATCTCAAGGTTCAGATAAGCGCGCTGTAAACCATCATCTAATAAAGCAGCCGCTACAGGAGAGCGTTCTACTAAAGTAACATTGCAACCAAGCGACGCTAAAACAAAAGCATCGCGACCAAGACCGGCCGTTGCATCGATGACGTCGACCTGTACCCCCGCCTTAAGACCTATTGCTTTGGCAATTGCTTGCCCTTTACCACCACCAAACTTACGACGATGTGCCGTTGCACCAGAAACAAAATCAACAAATACCAGTCCTTGTTTAGGATCATCTACCTGTTCTAATGCAAGGTGTTCTGGTAATAGGTGTAAACGAAAATCATCACTTTGTTGATTTACAAAGCCCCACTTCTCTCTGAGCTTTTTAGCTGTTGAATTTAGCGCGCTGTCGTTACAAATTAGGGCAATATCCATTAATTTTTATTCACTCATGCTGTCAGATAAAAGTGCCATCATATCAATTGGCACTGGTTTTCCTAGATGATACCCCTGTGCGTAATCTACGCCAATCTCTTTTAGCTTTTCGATAATGACTTCATCTTCTACATATTCGGCAATGGTTTTCTTTCCAAACAGGTGGCTCAGTTCATTAATGGTTTTTACAATACCAAAATCTTGATCGTCGTTGGCCATATCTTTTACAAACACACCATCTATTTTAAGGTAGTCAACATGTAAACGTTTCAAGTACCCGAATGAAGACAAACCAGTACCAAAGTCATCAAGTGCTAATTTACAACCTAACTTCTTCAGTGCACGGATTAGTTTTGATGCGTTACTAAAGCTGCCAATAGCAACAGTCTCGGTAATTTCAAAGCATAATTTTTCAAGCGGAAGCGCTGAATTATTAAGAAGCTCAACTAAATCATCGATAAATTGTGGATCACCAATTGATTGACCCGATAAATTGATAGAACACATATCTAATTTAGAAACATGCTCAGGATGATTACGTAACCATGAGAGTGTTTTGGTTATGATGATCATATCAATTTTGTCTGCAAGATTATAACTTTCAGCAATGGGGATAAATTTATCGGGCGGTGCTAGGTGCCCAGATTCATCAATCATACGAGTTAGAATTTCATAATGAAGATACTCACTATCACCATCCACTGGTTTAATTAACTGTGCATATAAACAAAAACGAGATTCATCACGTAATGCATCTTGCACTTTATTAACCCAAACAACCTCTTCACGGCGTAACTCTTCTTGCTTATCTTCTTCATAAACATGGATACGATTTCGTCCTGACTCTTTAGCGGTATAACAAGCGCTATCTACACAACTAAGTGCATGCACACCACCACGACCAGCATCGGTTAACTCAGCTAAACCGATGCTAATTCCAAGAGAAAAATGTTGTCCTTCCCATAAAAAGTAATGCTTACCAATAGCGTTAATAATACGTTGAGCAGCTTGTTGTGCTTCAATTAACTCTGTTTGAGGCATAATAATGGCAAACTCGTCACCACCTAATCGAGCAACAAGAGAGTGAGCAGAAACACTTTCCGTTAATATCGTAGCAATCTGCCTTAACACTTCATCACCCGCTTGATGCCCACAGGTATCATTGATGATTTTAAATTTATCCATATCCAGATACATCAAGCTATAAGGTACACTTTGATAAGCGAGATCTTTAAGGTATTTATCAAGCTGATTTTCAAAAAACAGACGATTCTTTAAACCTGTAAGATAATCATGAGAGGCACGGTAGTTTAGCTCTTTAGATAGTTCGTAGCGCTCGGTAATATTTTCACAAACCAAAAAGTACTGGTCATGATCTGCCAGCTTTCTTACACGTTCATTAATCCAAACTTTCCTGCCCTCTTTAGTCGCGTAGGAGATCTCCCTAGAAAGCAACATCGATTCAGCACTATTACAGTGTTCTAGGTACTCTTTCAGATCACTGATATTTACTAACTGTGAATAGAGTGTCACTAAGTTACGCCCAATTAGCTCACCATCATCATAACCAAGCAGATTACAGCCATATTTATTGCAAGATAAAATAAGTCCCTGGGCATTTAACATCAATAACATAGACGGGCTTTCATCTAGTAGGAGGTTGGATCGTTTATTAGCTTTACGTACTTCCTCCTCAACACTTTTTATCTCATTGATATTACGCGCTTCGACAATGATAGCGGTAATTTCACTGTCATCCCTTCCTTCTCGTATGGGTTGGATTGACAAATCGAAGGCGTGGCGCTTTTCTTGTTTATCAAAAAGAGCACATTCAAATCGAATCTGGTTACCCAGACGTGCAACGCCCATTGCAGATTTTAAGCGCTGTTGGCTTTCATGATCTTTACGCCACCAACTTGTGTCCCACAATGGCGTGCCGTTTAAATCATTGAGAGACTCACCTATAAAGTCCAGTGATGTTTGGTTAACATTCTTAATATTTCCAAGCAGATCTAAAACAAAAACAAAGTCATAGGAGATATTAAAAATATGCTCAATACGCGCACTTTTTCTTTTAATATCTAATGTCTCAAGCTTAATTTTATATACTTTTCGCCACTGCAGTAGTGCAAAAAGGATCACTAATAAACTAGAAATAAGCGCAATGCTAAATGAGTCAGTTAAATTAAATTTTGTAGCGGGTATATTTAACACAACACTGCCACTTGGAATATCTGATTCCTTAATATTCCAACGTAACATCTCTTCATATTGGAATAGGTACTTGTCACTGACATTTACTTCTACCGGTAATGCCTCAATCGGTACGCCTTGAAGTAGGTCTAAAACTTTAATGGAAGCGGTTTTACCTTGCGTATAACCGCTGATCACCAACCCACCTAGTACCCCCTCCTCTAAATCATGGCGATTAACTACAAAAATAGGTGATTTTGAAACGCCAATGAGGGATTTAAGCATAGTACGTCGATTAACAAATTGACCGTTTCTATCACGTGAGAAATCATCAAAAATTAACACCGAGTTATCGGGTAATTTACTTACTTTTTGTTTTAGTGATACTTCCGTTTCATCATTATAAGTGATCACATTTTGTGATAATTGCTTGGAAAACTTAGCAATGCTTTTTGTGGTGATCTTACTTTCACGCGAGTTACCTGTAACTATATAAATAGAGTGTGTTTCAGGGAAAAGAGACAGGGAGAGTAACACCGTGCCTAATATGTTTTCAGACTCTATAACACCCGAGATTTTATGCGTGAAGTTTAATAGTGATTTTTTATTGCGTTTAATACCAGTAAATATAATCGGAGTATTCAGAAACAGCCTATCTGCATAACGTTGTACCAGTTTAAGCGCATTATCACCACTCACGATCACCGCATCAAAATCACGTTGCTCAAATTTTCTAGAAAAATAATCTACGTATTGCGCCAATGCCTGTTCGGTTAATACCTGATAGCTATCTAAGTAAGTGACATAAAGCGCGATATTTTCATCTTCAAACTGGGTTTCAATACCTTTTTGAATATCCCGCGTCCATTGATTTCCTTGGTGCCCAGAATGTAAGACGAGCACTTCTGCTACTTTTGCAAATAGTGGTGATGAGGTTGCTAATAAGCAACTTAATAATAGAAGACGCAGAGAGCGGAAAATTGAAAAATTAAACAAATTGGTTTATCCGTAAAACAAATGTACAAGTAGTTCCATCATACTCTCTTTTTTATAGACATAAAAAAAGCCAGTCAATTGACTGGCTTTTTTGTGACTAACGCACCTCTAAGCCACCTATTGGTGACCAAAGTAACCGTTAAAGAGGTGTTACTATGTAAAGCAGATCACCACTTGATACTTGTTGGCCATTTGCATTGATAATGCGCTCAACACGGAATTTCGTATTTGCATCATATAACACTGCATCTTGACGGTTAAAGCTTGATAACGATAACGGTGAGAACATCTTCATCGCTTCCATCAGACCTAACGTTTGTTCAACATTGACGATATCACCTTCATGTACAAAATCAGGTTCAGCTGGAGATGAAGCACGGTAGAAAATACCTGCACTTTGTGCGATAACTTTTAGCTCATTACTACCATCAACGGTAATTGAAACATCACTACCACCTGTTGATGCAGATGCTTCCATCTCATCGATCATCACTTGCTGATCAAGTCTTGCCATGAACTTAGGTAAGTAAGTTGTGTCGTAGTTACCTTTTAAGAATATTTCATCGTTCAAGATACGTTTTAATAGTGGAATGTTTGTTGCGATCCCACGAATAACAACACTATCCAAGAATTTAAGCAATTTCTTAACCGTATCGTTACGATCTTTACCAGTACAGATAAACTGTGCCACTAAGCTATCGTAATAAGGTGATACCTCTTTACCCTCTGCAATCATTGAAATAACTTCAACGTTATCTTGCTCTGGTATTGAGTACTCAACAATTTTACCTGGATGAGGTAATAACTGCATAACACCATCAGCATCTAATGCTGCTTTTTCAGCAGTAACTCGTACTTCAATTGCGTAACCTTTATTTGCAGGTTGCATATCAGCAATATTGGCACCAGAAGCGATGTTGTATTGTGCACTTACGATATCAATACAAGAAGTTGCTTCAGTAACAGGATGCTCTACTTGCAGACGTGTATTCATCTCCATGAAGTAGATTGCATTTTCATCAAGGTCGTAAATAAACTCAACCGTACCTGCACCTAAGTAATCAACAGCATCAGCAAGGGCTGCAGTGTGCTTCAACGCTTCTGCTTGTAAATCAGCAGGCAACATTGTTGATGCAGACTCTTCCACCACTTTTTGGTTATTGCGTTGTACAGAACAATCACGAATACCTAGTACTTTAGTATTACAATGTTTATCACGTAATAACTGAACTTCGATATGACGTAATGAAGTGATGTATTTCTCTAAGTACAAGTCGCCGTTACCAAAGGCACTACGTGCTTCAGCAGAAACCTGTGCAAAACCTGTAAACATATCTTCAGCTTTTTCAATCACCAAGATACCTTTACCACCACCACCATTTACCGCTTTAAGCAGCACTGGGTAACCCATAGTATTTGCGATATCAAGTGCTTGCTCAGCTCCCGTCAAGATACCGTGAGAACCTGGAACAACTGGAACGCCGTTATCTTGTGCGGTTTTAATTGCGTTAGACTTGTTACCCATGGTTAACATACTAGTCATGCTTGGACCAACAAAGTTAATGTTGTGGCTTACACATAAATCAGCAAACTGAGGGCTTTCTGATAAGAAACCAATACCTGGGTGAAGTGCATCAACTTCTTCATATTCAGCAACTTTTAATACTGAACTTGCATTTAAGTAACTTTCGTCTGATGTGTTACCACCTAAACAAACTAACTTATCGCCTTCGCCTAACATATCAGCAGGAACAGAAGTCATATCAGGGTCTGATGCTACTAGTACAACATTGATACCATTGTCTTTTGCTTTACGAACCAATTTAACCGCCGTACAACCACGTGCATGAACCAGTACTTTTTTAACGGGTTTCATTAATGCACGCGGATCTGCTTGAGAAAATGCATCTTCGTTAATATCACAAACAGGTACAAAACCGGTTAATGCACGTTCGATTGTTTCTTCGATTGTGATCGTTGGCATTGGCATGTTTTCATCGATATCACGTAACTTATCGTTAAGATCATCAGAGAACGGATTGATAACTAAACCATCCATTGCACCTGAAGAACGAGATAAGTAGTTAGATAACGTAGAAGTCGACGGTAAGTAAGCAGGTACAACCATTTGACCCGCAAACGGCATATTAGTACCCGATAGGTAATAAGTTTGCGCCATTGGATGTGTTACAAAACTTGCTTGTGCACCACCGGTACAGTCACCGTAACCAAACATAATAACTGGTAGGTCATTATCACGAATGAAACGCGTAATACGGTCGTTTACTACAGCCATTGAGAATAGTGCAGCTGCACCTTCTTTAGTTTGCATACCACCAGAGCTGATAAACGCAACAACAGGTAAATGTTGTTTTGCACATTTAACTAACAGCGCACAGAATTTTTCTGCACTGGCCATATCAAACGCACCCGCTTGGAAAGAAAGATTAGAAACGGCAACACCAACACGCTGTGTTTCACCGTTTGCTAATTTAAACTCACCAATACCAGAGACTAAACCACAAGGTTTAATATCTTTATCTAACGCATCTTCAACAGACAGACGGAAACCAGGAAACTCAAGTAAGTTCGCCGTCATTAAGTCTGTACGAGACTCTTTAAAGTTAGTAAAGAACTTATCTAAAATAGCCGTATGAGAGTTATTCTTTTTATTCTTTTCAGAACGTAACACAGCTTGAATTAATAGATCTTGGTAACCCATTGTTAAACGGTTCCAGAAATCTTTACGACGACCGATACGTACCGGGTTAATGGCACCGTTATATTCAGAAGCATCTTCATGGCTTGCATAATATGAAGGTAGGATTTTCTCAAAGAAGTAAGTGATGATTACAAACAAACTTGCGTTCATTTGTGGTGCACCAATACTCTTCCACTGTTCAACTTTTGCTAATATTTCACCACGCTCACCTTGATCAGTGAAGTATTGAATCCATGCATTAAAGCTTGCTTTTAACTCTTCGTAATCGTCATCACTTACTTTACTTAGTGCCGCTTTTAATGAACTACGTACTAATGATGATACAGACTCACGAGATAACTCTTTAGTTGCCATTGCTTCTTTTGCAATTGACGCCAGATTACCCATGGTATTGTCATATAACGCATTAAATACCAACATATGACGACAATGAACGATGAAACAATCACGTGTTTCTTTATGGCTAACAACATCAATAATTGTTAAGTCTGAAAGCTCAGGCCAAGATTCTGTTAATGGTTGTGCTTTTTCATCTTCAAGGTACGTTATCAATGCACGGAAGTTATCTTCTGCACTGCTCTTCCAACGATTATATAAAGACCAAGTTAAGTTAATCATCAGTGTACTACGCGCGTTATCGTAGTTTGCTACTGGTTCACCTAGAATTAATTTAGTAAATGCATTACGTTCAACACTTTTATCTTCGCGCTTAGCGAGGAATGTTTTCCAGTTTTTATTTAACGTATCATCATAAATAAGTTTATCTGGATTGTTTAACCAGCTTACAAATACTTTTTTACGATCTTCTTCGATACGTGCTTTTAGATCACCCTCTGGGATAGTCATTTTTGATAAACGACCATACTCACTCTTTTGAATCGTTTTGATACGCGAGCGAAGTGTTAGGTAACGCATGTAACGGTAAGTTGTACCAAAAGCATTGTTATGTACTGTTGGGTTTTTCGCTAATAGATGTGCGTTATCAGATGCGTTTTCAACCGCAACTAATTTGCTTGATGGCTCTAAGTAACGCGATAAACTACGGTTATAATGCTCTAGAATATCAGGGTATTTACGCACGAATTCAACTGATGTTGACTCGATAGATAAGATACTTGATACCACTGCTTTTTGTAGATTATGTTGACGCTCATCTTGGTCAACTGGCGAGTAATCCACGATACCATCGATACAACCATTGCTGTATAACTCTTCAGGAGAAACACCTACAGATTGTGCACATTCTTGCCAGGAAAGGTTATATTTACGCGCGATGCTTTGCAGGCCTTTAGGCTGGATAGTATTAAAGATACCGTCACGTACAGAAAGTAAAATATTTGCAGTCGCTAGTGGAATAGCACCACCAGAATAACCTACACCAACAACGATACCAACAGTCGGAACGTCAACGTTAGCACTCTCAGTGATCATTTGTGAGATACTGTGTGCTTGGTTTTGGCTATTTGCCTCTTCGCCAGCATCAGCTCCCGGAGTATCGATTAAGTACACAATTGGTAGTGAAAGATCGGCAAACTTACGGATAGCTTTACTTGCAGCTAAATGATGTTCAGGCATCCATGCACCGTTGTTTGAACTACGCTCTTGACCAATCAGACCGATTCGACGTGTATAACCACCAAAATCAAGTTCCATCTCAGCACAGTAAAATGCGCCATTTAATTGCTCTGTTACGATCTTGCCGTTAAAACCTTCAACAATTGCTTTAACACCAGGACGTTTATTGTCTTCTGCTGGTTGAACTGTGCGTGCGATGTATGCATCTACGCCCAGTTTTTTAATCGCTGTTAAGTTTGATTTGATGCGTTTACGCTCAATCAAACCTTCTAAATTTTCAGTGTTTGATGGTAAAGAGTTATCCGGAAATAACGAAAAATCTTTTGCGATATGCTCAGCATGTAGAAACAATGGATCGGCAATATTGTTTGTTTCAAACTGAGATGAGGAAGGTTTTCCTGACATACAGTACCCTTACAAAAATAGTAATAGAAAATAAAAAGTTAGATCCGGCTAATTTACAACTTATTAACAGATGATGCTAGTACTGATTTTACAATGCCACAAAAAGTACAAGCATTAAGCAAATAATGTGTCATAAATAACAGAAAAACCCACTAACTATTAAATAATTAGCGGGTTTTTTAATTAAAGATCACTTTACTCTAAATGGTCTTCATTATGTTTAAAAAACTAAAATAAATAGTTAAGCCATGTAATCATCTGGTAATTCAATTTGAGCTACACCGGTTGCTACTGCAGCGCGCGCTACTGCACCCGCTACTTTTTTCAACAGACGTGGATCCATCGGTTTAGGGATAATATAACCTTTACCAAATTCAAGAGAGCTTGCACCACTGGCTTTTAATACCGATTCAGGTACTGGTTCTTTTGCTATTTCGCGAATTGCGTGGACAGCAGCGACTTTCATCTCTTCATTAATTTCCGTTGCACGTGAGTCTAATGCACCGCGGAAGATAAATGGAAAACATAGAACATTGTTTACTTGGTTCGGATAATCACTACGACCAGTGGCCATGATCAAATCATCACGTACCGCATGTGCAACTTCAGGTTTAATTTCAGGATCTGGGTTTGAACATGCAAAAATAACTGGATTAGTGGCCATCAGTTTTACATCATCTGCTGAAAGTACATCTGGGCCAGAAACCCCCACAAATACATCAGCTCCCGTAATAACATCTTGTAGCGTACGTTGGTCAGTATTGTTAGCAAAACGCTGTTTATATTCGTTGATATCATCACGGCGAGTATGGATAACACCTTTACGATCTAACATGTAAATTTTTTCACGTAGTGCGCCACATTGAATCAATAGTTCCATACAAGCGATAGCTGCTGCACCCGCGCCCATACACACTATTTTCGCTTCTTCGATTTTTTTACCTTGAATATCCAATGCGTTGATCATGCCGGCAGCGGTGACAATCGCTGTACCGTGTTGATCATCGTGGAATACAGGGATACTACAGCGTTGCTTTAACTCTTTTTCGATAACAAAACACTCTGGTGCTTTAATATCTTCAAGGTTAATACCGCCAAAAGTATCAGCAATATTTGCCACAGTATCGATAAACTCTTCTGGCGTACGGTGCTTAACTTCAATATCAATCGAATCAAGGTTTGCAAAACGTTTAAACAATAATGCCTTACCCTCCATCACTGGTTTAGAAGCAAGTGGCCCTAAGTTACCTAGCCCTAAAATAGCAGTACCATTAGTGATAACGGCAACCAAGTTACCCTTAGCTGTATATTTATAAACATCATCAGGGTTAGCAGCGATTTCACGTACCGGCTCAGCAACACCTGGGCTGTATGCAAGCGAAAGGTCGTCGGCCGTTTCTGCAGAGGTAGTGAGTTCAACACTGATTTTTCCTGGTTTAGGAAAAGCATGATAATCGAGAGCTTGTTGGCGCAGATCTGACATTTATAAATTCCATTAATAATGTGAAAGGGTTAACCCAGTAAGTAAAGTGAGATAATAGTCAAATTTTATATGTAGTTATAGTTTTAAATCAAGTTAAGGTAATATTTGTGCTGGATGGTAAAGCGTTAGTTTAGGCTTATTACGAGAGAAAGTTAGTTTTCCTGAAAGTAGTAACTTTTCATGTAATAAAAAATCAATATTATTTTTTTTGAACAGCTTTAACTTGGTTTTACTAATTGAAACGGTGAGCTGTTTATCAAGCTTCAACTTTACCCCCTTTTTATTGCTTTCAATTTCAGTTATTCGTCCTCTAATATAGACATAACCTTTGTCTGACTTTTCTAAGCGCTTTGCATGTAACGGCTTTATATCAGACCAAATCGCCTTTCTTCGTAACCTTGCTGTACGCTCTGCATTTTGGAAACAACGCCAAAATTTATCGTTTTTACCAATGATCAATTGTGTTGCAAGACCCGCCTGAAGTTGTAACAGGGCTAAATTACGCCCTGTTTTACTATAAACATACGCGAGTTTTCGACCGTATTTATCCTGTTTGGTTTTATCGTAAACTAGATGTAACTTATCACCGGGACGAATATATCTCTCTAACAGAGCTTTGGCTTGAAGCGCATAGGGATCTGATTTACTCAGATTACGATGGTTAATCTCGGGTGTATTAATACCAATAAAACGCACTAAACGGCCATTTTCCAGAGTAACGGTATCGCCATCATTGATTGTTTTTAGTTTGACAGTTTCATCCCAGCCAAGCCTAGGACAGGAAGCAAAAACAGAGCAACTAAAAAACAGTAAGGCAAGCAACGAAGAATAACGCATTACAATTCCTAAGTAGTCAAAGCGAATTACTACTGTAGTTTATTTTTTATCATTAGGAGTGATGCTTTTACGAATAGTGTACAAAAGAACAAGTTGAGCAATAATCAATCCATTAAACGGCATGCGGTAGCGGCCTTCATTAACGCAGATAGGCAACAAACCTTGCACAATAAACCAAGTAATAATTATGGCAGGTAATAATAGATAAGTTTTTTGCCTGCCTCTTGCTTTAACAAATAAGACTAAAGCGAGTAACCCCAACAGAGACCATACCCAGCGAGTTTGATAATTAACTTCGCCAATAAAGCGTTCACGATTAGAATCAGGCCAAGACTCAGAAAAGAACAGTAAAATGAGGTTATCACGCGCTAACCAAAGATATTTTTCAAAGCTGAGAGAGTGCTTTGTTAATTCCTTATCCCAATCAACACTGCCTTTGTCGATATCAACATATGCATATACACGCCCCTCGCGCTGACTTTGCCAATTACTCAGTGGCGCAAAGGGCTTAGCTTGGGCTGCTGGAGATTGAAATATATAACCCCAACGTGCCCCCTCTCGCTCATATTGTATCTCTATAGAGCGAGCGCCAGATTTAGCGTAAATCATATTCATCTGACCAATACCATGGGGGGAAAATATATGCATGATCTTTTCACTACGATAAGCAAGTGGCCCCAATACTAGCGTTAGCAATAACAGCGAGTAGAGTGATTTTTTGATTTTATGATCTTGTACTACCCATAACCAACTTGTAACAACCATCGCCATCGGAATCGCGATACCACGTGTCAGGCCAGCCATTATCCAAATAGCGATCATCGCAACAAAACAAGCATTAGTTTGCTTACGTTTACAACGCCAACTTAGAAACAGAGCGCCACCTAACAGGGGGAGAAACAGGGTTTCCTGCATGAAATAACCATAAATACTTATCCAGCTAGGGGTAATCGATAGTAATGCCCAACCAACAAGCGCTGCATTTTTGTTGGGTTGTAACTCGCGCATAAAACGATACCAAATCCACGGCGTGCTAATGGCTAACAAACAGGTATAAAAAGCAACTAGCTCTGGAATCTTTAGAGTTAACTTAGCAAGGGTAGCAATATAGAGTTGAAAACCAATGGGGTCTGTTTGCGACATAGGATCAAAACGTAATGTATCAACTCCCTGTTCCCAATGTCGTGCAGGATCGCTCCAAATTTGATAAATAGGATTAAATTCAAAGATATAATCGATACGATAAAAAACACCAAAAACAATCGTGATATAAGCAGTAAAACGGAGGCAGTTCTCGGCTGTGATTAATTCAGAAATGGCTAAATTTGAACAGGAAAATGATTTTATTGATACCAACATATCTTACTTCATCCATGATAATGTTTATGAAATACACACTCTATCCACAGAGCTTATAAAGTATATCATATCTAAGTAATTTCTTTAATTTCTGCACTAGTAAACCGAGCATTTCCAAAAAATTTTCACTGTATAAACATCAAGTTATAATGCGAGTATCATTTTTTTAGTATACGCCTGAGGTTTATTTGTAAGCAGAAAAGATATGAAATAAAAAAGGTGCTTTTGCAAACACCTTTAATCATCAGAGCGATATTACGCAGGGTAAGTATAAGGCGCTTGAATACCCAGCGGGATCCCTAATGCCCAATATGCTAATAAGAACAATGTCCAAGCAATTAACATGGCAATCGAAAATGGCATCATCATTGAAGCTAATGTGCCTATGCCGGTACTTTTAACGTAACGTTGACAGTAAACAACAACTAAAGGAAAAAACACCATTAACGGGGAGATAATATTTGAAACAGAGTCACCTACGCGATAAGCGGCTTGTGATAACTCTGGCGAGATATTTACCGCCATCAACATTGGTACCAAAATAGGACCAATTAATGCCCATTTAGCTGATGCAGAGCCAACTAAAAGGTTCACAAATGCCGTTAACAAAATCAAACCAACAATAGTAAATTGCCCAGGAAGGTTTAGGTATTGTAGGAATTGAGCACCATATAGAGCTAAAATAACACCGATATTTGATTGACTAAATGCAACAAGGAACTGCGCACAGAAGAAAGCCATTACAATGTAACTGCCCATAGTGCCCATGGTATGTGACATAGATTTAATCACATCATCGTTGCTTGCAAATTTCCCCACCATGCGTCCGTAAACAACACCCGGAATAATAAACAATATAAATATAAGTGGCACAATTGACTGCATCACTGGAGCGTCAAAAGCAGTTAACTGTCCAGTACTAGAGCGAAGTGGAGAGCTTTCTGGAATAAGTAATACAATTAGCAGAGCAATACCAGAAAGCATAGCGAATAATGCCCGGTTAAATGCGCGCCCTTCTGTTTCACTAATCTCACCTAAATTTGGCGCTTCTTCTGCATCTTCATCAATCTTTATTTTACTTAAGCGAGGTTCAATTACTTTTTCAGTTACCCACCACCCTACTGCAACAATAAGTATTGAAGACAATCCAGTAAAATAAATATTAGAAAGAGGATTAACAATATAGTTAGGATCAAGCACCTGTGCAGCCGACTGAGTAAAACCAGCGATAAGTGGGTCAATTCCAGATGGGATGAAATTTGCAGAGAAACCACCCGACACACCAGCAAAGGCTGCAGCAATCCCCACTAAAGGATGACGCCCTGCAGCATGGAAGATAATGCCGCCTAGTGGGATAACGAGAACATAACCTGCATCGGCAGCAGTATGCGATACAATCGCGACTAAAATTAACATTGGTGTTAATAATTTGGCAGGCGTAAAACGTAACATTTTTTTCAGTGCGGTATTAATGAAACCAGAGGAATCAGCAACACCAACCCCTAACATAGCCACTAAAACAATACCAAGTGGTGCAAAACCGGTAAAGGTTTTAACCATATTAGCCAAAAAGTGCGCCAATGAATCGCCTGTTAATTGGTTATTAACTTCCACACTTTCC
>Ga0209395_1003925_pt1 | contig 17941 bp, 14 predicted proteins | sample GOMGulsemesocosm_3_FD_184635 | JGI IMG/M metagenome (GOLD analysis project Ga0209395, IMG submission 184635) | Methane-oxidizing microbial communities from mesocosms in the Gulf of Mexico - GOM9D Gulf of Mexico (SPAdes) (version 2) | ecosystem: Environmental > Aquatic > Marine > Cold seeps... | reverse complement strand
ACAGATATGCTATCTAAGCGTTGGCAAAACGCGCGGTGTGATAGTCCGTGCTGCCAAAAGAGAATTGAATAGCAGTTAGGCGTTTAAAGTAATGCCCTACATCCAGTTCATCAGTTACACCGATACCACCGTGGATTTGAATGGACTCCTGCCCGATCAGGCGCGCGGCCTTACCGATACGACTTTTAGCCGCTGACAGGGCTTTGGCCGCCCGGCTATCGAGACGATCCATTTCCATTGCCGTCATCAACAGTATAGATTTCGACTGCTCAAGCTCGATAAACATATTGGCCATTCTATGTTGCAATGCCTGGAATGTTGAAAGCGTCACATTGAATTGCTTGCGAATTTTGCTGTATTCAACGGTTTTCATCAGTGAAACCTGCATGGCGCCCACAGCCTCTGCACACACAGCCAAGGTCGCTTTATCAATTGCCATTTCAATGACATCAATAGCGGCACCCGTCTCACCCAACAGGTTGGCCTTCGGTACCGTAACATTGTCAAACCAGACATCAGCGGCTCGCTGGCCGTCAACGTTAGCGTAGGAATTGCGACGTACACCCTTCGCATTGGCGTCCACCCAGATAAGGCTGATGCCGTCGCGCGCAGTTGTGGCGTTCGATGTACGAACCGAAACCAATAATTTATCTGCCGCTTCGCCATTAAGTACAACCGCCTTGTGCCCATTAATCACTAGCTGGTCCCCAGTTTCTTCAGCGTTACATTGTACGCTAGCGATTTCGTATCGGCTCTGGGGTTCAGCATAGGCAAAGGCCAGTTGCAGCTTGCCTTCCATCATTGGGGCCAGCAATGTAGATTTTTGTTCTTCGCTGGCTGCTTCTGTCAGGACGGTACCCGCCAGTATGGTATTGGCTAGAAAAGGCTCTACCAGCAAGCCCTTACCAAATTCTTCCATCATCACAATTAAATCAATAGCGCTGCCACCGAAACCGCCGTCTTCTTCCTTAAATGGTACGGTTAACCAACCCAGTTCGGCAAAGAGCTGCCAGTGTTCAGTGCTGAATCCTGCATCGCTTTTGGCGATGCTTTGACGGCTATCCCAGTCATAATCCTGGCTGATAAATTTACTGATGCTATCCTGCAGCATCTGTTGTTCTTCACTGTATGAAAAATCCATGGTGGTTCTCCCGTTTACAAGCCAAGTACGGCTTTACAGATAATATTGAGTTGAACTTCGTTACTACCGCCAAAAATGGTAGCTTTTCGGTTATTGAAATAACGGGGGGCACTAGAGGCTGCCTGGCCAGGGCCGGTAGCCACGCCATCGAAATCTGCGGTAAATTGTTCACGCACAAACGGTAGACTGTAATAACCGGCCAGCTCCACATCAAGCTCGTTGAGAGTTTGCTGTATTTCGCTGCCTTTGATCTTTAGTATTGACGATTCTGGGCCGGGTGCCTTGCCCGTGCTAACCGCTGCCAGCGCTCGTAATTCGGTGTATTCCAGTGCCAGTAATTCAATTTCCACATCAGCGACTTTTTGTTTCCAGGCTGGGTTTTCACTCAGTGTATTTTCCGGCCCGCCATCACTGGTTTTGGCTGCATTTTCCTTAAGGCTTTCCAGATATTTTTTAGACTGGGGTACGTTGGCAATACTGACACGCTCGTGAGTCAGCAGTACTTTGGCGTAGGTCCAGCCTTTACCTTCTTCGCCTATCAGATTGGCCGCCGGCACTCGCACGTTGTCGAAATGCACTTCATTAACTTCGGGGTCACCGTCCAATAAATAAATCGGTGATGCAGTGATGCCGGGAGTTTTCATATCGATCATTAAAAATGAAATCGCATTCTGATTTTTTACTTCGGGGCCGCCGGTTCGAACCAGACAAAAAATCCAGTCAGCGTATTGCGCGTATGTGGTCCAGGTTTTGGTGCCATTGACAATGTACTCGTCACCTTCACGTACGGCGGTGGTTTTCAACGATGCCAAGTCAGAACCTGCGTTGGGTTCTGAATAGCCCTGACACCACCAGATATTACTGGCCAGTGTATCCGGCAAAAAGCGTTGCTGTTGTTCTTCATTGCCGTAGGTGTAGAGAACGGGGGCAAGCATTTTAATCCCAAACGGAATAACATCCGGTGCACCGACGGCGCCTAATTCATTGGCGAAAATATACTTCTGTGTTGATGTCCAGCCAGTACCGCCGTATTCCACCGGCCAATTGGTAGCAGCCCAACCCTTGTTGGCTAGAATTTTCTGCCAACGGACATAATCGTCCTTTTCCATTTGAATGCCGTTAGCTAGCTTTTCGCCTATATCGGCGGGGAACTCCGCCGCTAGAAACTCTCTAACCTCTGTTTGAAACGCCAATTCCTCGGCGGAAAAATCAATATTCATTTTCAGATTACCTTTGTTTAGCGTAATAGTTTTGCGGAGTATAGGAGGCGTAAACGCCTTCTAATATCGATTTGAGAATTCTAACTCAAGCCCTTTTTCTAGACCTGTCAAAATGGTTCAATTCATCGGTTGAATAGGCTCAAGCGCAATGTCGACAACAATGGATATTGTGCATCAGTGCATCAGTGCATCATTGCTACGGTGACTGTGCTATCAATGCCGCTATTGTTTAGATCCGCAACTTGAGCTGATTTCAGCAGACGGTCGACCTGAGAAAACCTCGCGCAGTCGGCCGGTTGCGGTAACGTGAATTTATCCAACAAGCAAGCTGACTCAAGCGGAATTATTATGCGCCAGCAACCCTATTGGAGAGGGTTGGCTTAACGAGACGTCATTTACTTTTGAGCTGTTTTTCCGGAAATCTGAGCCGCCTTGACCTTCTGCTTAAGAGGGGCGCCGGATATATTTTTATCCCGCACCAGCTAGGAGGGCGCTCTGATTCCAGAGATGTTTGCGTCGGCGCGTTTCTGCCGTATCGCCGATGGCCCCGACGAGCTGCATATGTAGCACCTGGGAAAATTTACTGCGCGAGCATACAGCGCCTGAACAGCTGGGACAAAGCCATGGCGATCACGCGAATTATTCTCCCATTGGCTGCGGAAAAATAGTTATCTAATTAAATGAAATACGAGTTCTGATGGAGCTCGAATGGGAGTATGAAATGAAAGAAGCCGTTATCGTATCAACAGCCCGCACCCCGATCGCCAAAGCCTACCGCGGTGGTTTTAATATGCTAAAAGGTGCCTCTCTGGGTGCCGCGTCTGTTGCGGAGGCGGTAAAGCGCGCCGGCATCGATCCCGGTCAGATTGACGATCTGATTATGGGCAGTGCCCTGCAGCAAGGTACCACCGGTAGTAATGTTGCCCGGCAAATAGCTCTGCGTGCCGGTTTGCCTGTAACGGTATCGGGTATGACCATTGATCGCCAGTGCTCCTCCGGCTTGATGGCCGTGGCGACCGCTGCCAAGCAGATCACCGAAGATGGCATGGGCATTGTCGTCGGCGGCGGACTGGACTCTGTCTCACTAGTACAAAACGAACATATGAATTTGCATAACTTTGTGGATGAAGAGTTAATGGCGATATCGCCAGACTTCCACATGCCTATGTTACAGACCGCAGAAGTTGTGGCGAACCGCTACAATATTTCTCGCGATGCCATGGACGAGTACGGCCTTCAGTCTCAGCAACGCACGGCAGCTGCTTATGAGGCCGGTAAATTTAATGACGAACTGGTATCGGTAAGCTGCAAGCGCATGGTGATGAACAAAGAAACCGGCGAAGCCTCCGAGGTGGAGGGCACAGTTTCAGCGGATGAGGGCGTACGCGCCACGACCGCTGAAAGCTTGGCTGGCCTGAAAACGGTTATCGATGGTGGCACTATCACGGCAGGTAATGCCTCCCAGCTTTCAGACGCTTCTTCCGCCCAAGTACTGGTGGACGCCAAGCTAGCCGAGCAGCAGGGCCTGGAGCCGTTGGGCATCTACCGTGGCATGGCTGTTGCCGGTCTGAATCCGGATGAAATGGGTATTGGCCCTATCTACGCGATACCCAAATTGCTCAAACAGCATGGCCTGACTATCAATGATATCGGCCTGTGGGAGTTGAATGAGGCTTTTGCGGTTCAAGTCATCTACTGCCGCGACAAGCTGGGTATCGATAATGACAAGCTTAATGTCAACGGTGGTGCGATCTCGATTGGTCATCCCTATGGCATGAGTGGTTCGCGCATGATCGGCCATGCCCTGATCGAAGGTAAGCGTCGTGAAGTGAAGTACGTGGTGGTCACCATGTGCGTAGGTGGTGGTATGGGTGCGGCTGGCCTGTTTGAGGTGGCCTGAAGCTGAAACGGCCTGATGATGACGAATCCGGCAGAATAATATTACCGCCAAATCGCGACAGCGTAGCGATAGAGAAAAACAGAGATCCACTTTTGGCGACACGATGAACTTTTGGAGACACTATGAAAACTAAGATTACAGAACTTTTTAATATCGAACACCCAGTGATTCAGGGCGGAATGCATTACGTGGGTTTTGCCGAGATGGCAGCCGCCGTTTCCAATGCGGGCGGTCTGGGCATTATCACCGGCTTAACGCAAAAAACACCTGAGGATCTGGCCCGCGAGATTGCCCGCTGCAAAGAAATGACCGACAAGCCTTTCGGCGTCAACCTCACCTTCTTACCGGCATTTACCGCACCTGATTATCCCGGTTATATGAAAGCCATCATCGAAGGTGGTGTGAAAATTGTGGAAACCGCTGGCCGCAGCCCTGAAGCCTATATGCCTTATTTTAAAGAAGCTGGTATCAAGGTTATTCACAAATGCACATCGGTACGTCATGCCTTGAAAGCGGAGAGAATTGGCTGTGATGCCGTCAGTGTCGACGGGTTCGAATGTGGCGGTCACCCAGGTGAAGATGATATTCCCAATATGATTCTGCTGCCACGTGCTGCCGAAGAACTGTCTATTCCCTTTGTTGCATCCGGTGGCATAGGTAATGCTCAACAACTGGTTGCTGCTCTGGCAATGGGTGCCGAAGGTATCAATATGGGTACGCGTTTTATCGCGACTAAAGAGGCGCCGGTTCACGAGAATGTAAAACAGGCCATTGTGCAGGCGTCAGAGCTGGATACGCGCTTAGTGATGCGTAGTCTCAATAATACTGAACGTGTATTGACTAATGCAGCTGTGGAGCGTTTGGTAGAAAAAGAGGCGGCCCTGGGGGATAAATTGAAATTTGAAGATATTCAGGAACAAGTGGTCGGCGTCTATCCAAAAATCATGATAGACGGTGAGATGGACGCTGGAGCCTTTAGCTGCGGAATGGTAGCTGGCTTGATTTCTGATATTCCCAGCTGTAAAGACCTGGTCGAGCGTATAGTCAACGATGCCGAAAGGATTATCCATAATCGCCTGGCGGCATTTGTTTCGAAGTGATCTTTCTCACTAACGCTTTTAGTACAGATTCTTTATTGCAGCCGTAGGGCTTAGCTAACGCCAAGTTTGGCTGTTCCAGTTATTCCAGCCAATGGAAAAACGACAAATTATTGTTAAGTAGAAAAAAATAGTAGGGACCACTGATGATTAACCTGACACGACAAGACAATATTCATATTCTCAAAATGGAGGGCGAGGAAGGCAACGCCTTCGATTTGGAATTCCTCGCAACACTGCATGCGTCGCTAGATGCTGTCGAGGCCGAAACCGATGGCCCAGCCGCGTTACTTATTACCGGTTCTGGCAAGGCTTTTTCTGTCGGCCTAAATGTGGCGACCGTCATGGGCTACCAGCCAGAACAAATGACGACCTTCGATAGCGAAATAAGAAGGTTGTATGGTCGACTAGTCAATTTCCCTCTGCCGACGATAGCGGCCGTCAACGGCCATGCATTTGCCGCTGGTGCGTTGCTGGCGCTGGCCTGCGACTATCGGGTAATGCGCGAAGATAGGGGCTGGTTTTGCATTAGCGAAGTGGACGTTGGTGTACCTATTGCCCCAGATGTAATGGCAATGGCGCAGGGAAAATTAGCCCCGCAAGTTTTGCGTGATGCTGTGTTACTGGGCAAGCGCTTCGGTGGGCCGGAGTGTGTGGATTTGGGTATCGCCGATACAGCTTGTACTGAGGAGAGTCTAATAACAACTGCGATCGAACTCATAACACAGCTATCCATTAAGGAACGGACGATTTTCGCAACCTTAAAGTCAACACTTTATGCGAGCTACGCCACAGCGTTAGGTGCAACAGAAAATACAGTCAAAGCAAAAGCCGCTGCCTTGCAGATATAACCTCGCAGCAATGTAACTCTAACAGTGAGAAGAACCATGAATGACTCGATTTCATACAAGCTAGAAAACGGCATTGCTACAGTCACATTGACTCGCCCCGAAAAAATGAACGCTCTCAACCAGGATTTATTTGAAGCACTCATTGCTACCGGTGAAGCCATCAAAGCCGACAACAGCGTAAAAGTGGTGATTTTGCACGGCGCTGGTAAAGCCTTCTGTGCAGGGTTGGATATGGACCTAATGAAGGCTGTCAGCAATACAGATCTGAATGAACGCACACATGGAATAAGCAATAGTTTTCAACAGGTCGCCTGGATTTGGCATGAACTGCCCGTACCTGTCATCGCTGCTGTTCACGGAACCTGTTTCGGTGGTGGTCTACAGGTTATGACCGGTGCAGATATTCGCTATATTCACCCTGACACCAAGCTCAGTATCATGGAAATGAAGTGGGGGATCGTGCCGGACATGGCGGGCACGCAACTGTGGAGTACTTATGTCCGTGAAGACATTATTCGTGAATTGACCTATACAGCTCGTGTATTCACAGGCCTTGAGGCCGGCGAATACGGTTTTGCCACTCGCGTCTGCGATGACCCACTCGCCGCAGCTCAAGCCACCGCAGAGCAAATTGCCAATAAGAACCCCGATGCTATCCGTGCCGCCAAACGGCTTATCAACAATCAGCGCCAGCCCGATTTGGCCGCCGGTTTACTGGCGGAGTCTGTAGAGCAAACTGCACTGATGAATACACCCAATCAACTTGAAGCGGTGACGGCAAACTTCGAGAAACGAGCGCCGAAATTCACCGATCCAACCTAGAAGGAAGAGAAATATGACTAACATGTACGTTCTCATAACTGGCGGCCACACTGGCATCGGGCTTGGAGTGACCAAAAAACTTCTGGTCCCTGGAAACAAAGTCGGTCTGATTATTCGTTCAGAAGCACGTAAAAAAGAAGTGATGAGCGAGTTTGCAGAGTTCCCAAAAGAACTCGTAGATGGCATCGACTTTTTCTACGCAGATTTAAGCGATCAGACCCAAGTCAAAGCGGTTGCGGCCGAAGTTAGCGCGGCCTGGCCTCGCATCGACCGTTTGTTTAACAACGCAGGCATATTGACGGATACGGGTAAAAAATCTAATCAGGGGAATGAGCTCCACTTAGAAATTAATGCCTTATCCCCTTATCTGCTGACCCAAGAGTTAAGGCTCTTGTTGCTGAATGCGGCCGATGCGAAAGTCATCAGCACCGGCACAGATGGAATGCACCGCCGTAAACTAAACATTGCCCCGTTAATGGGTTTAACTAAAGTAAGGGCGCTGGCCACCTATTATCAGTCAAAACAGGCCATGATGATGCTCATGAACGACATGGCGGCTAGCTGGGACGGGGTCGTTTTTTTGACTGTTAATCCAGGTCCCAACAAAACGGGCATGACCACCAGTAGTGATGCGCCAGCGATTCTCAAATTTCTAAGCCGGTTTTTTCCCGATCCATCTGTCGGGTCAAAGCTTATCTACAATGCTGGGTTTTCTTCAAAATTTGCCGATAGCAACGCCGTTTACATTACCGGCAATAAGGTCGCCCCGATAAAGAGTTGTATGACGGCCCAAGAGAAACAAACCCTTTTAGCTGAGATTGAAAGTTAGGAAGTCTCTCTCTTTGGTGTGTTTAGGTAAAATGACCTTGCTTATGCTTGGTGTATAGCTCTTGGATCACAAGCGGTTAACCAAACAAAGCGCAAGGATCGGTCTTTACGGTTCGTCGCAACAGGAGTCTTTTGAAAGAAGGCCTCCAGTATTTTTACAAACATGTTCATCGAGAAAGCCTTTTTCTTCTCTTGAATTTCTCCCTGCAAAAGGAAAACCCATGACGTATTACACCTTGGATTACCAGGTCAGTGAATATATCCTCACGCTAACCCTTAACCGCCCGGACCACATGAACGCTTTTACTATCGAAATGGCTCGGGAGCTAATCGATGCCTTTAACCGTGCCAGTGATGATGATGAAGTGCGCGTGGTGGTGGTTACTGGGGCAGGACGCGCTTTTTGCGCGGGTATGGATTTGTCAACGGGTGGCAATGTTTTTGGCTTTGATGATTCACTGAAACCGACCATTAAAGATGTAGAACGGCAACTGGAGGGACCGGATATTATCGACGGCATTCGGGATGCCGGCGGAACCATGGCTCTGGCTATCTACGAGTGTAAAAAGCCCGTGATCGCGGCAATTAATGGTGCGGCCGTCGGTGTCGGCGCCACCATGACTTGCGCAATGGATATTCGTCTAGCATCGGAGAAGGCGAAAATCGGATTCGTATTTAATAAAATCGGTGTTACGCCCGAATCTTGTTCCAGCTGGTTTTTACCTAAAATTGTGGGGATTTCACAGGCGCTGGAGTGGACTTATACCGGTGATATATTCACTGCAGAGGAGGCGCTCGCAGGAGGGCTGGTGAAAGCTGTGGTACCGCCGGAACAGTTGCTTGAAGAAGCCTACAAAATAGCACGCCGAATAGCCCAGCACAGCCCTGTGGCGATCACGCTGACACGGCAGATGATGTACCGCAATTCGACGCTAGATCACCCTTTGGAAGCTCACAAGATTGATTCCCTGGCTATCTATTACACCAGCTCAAAAAGTGGCAAGGAAGGGGTGCAAGCCTTTTTGGAGAAGCGCGCCCCCGAATACACGGATACCGCTTCTGAAGATATGCCCCCGTTTTATCCGTGGTGGAAATAATGCGTAATGGGATGGTTCAAAGCCTGCTATCCGGTGTTGCTATGCCCATTTTTTCAGCTGATGGGTCAACCGAATTGTATAAGAATCAATAATATTAGAGGAACTTAGTGATGTCCCGTGTTTTTTCCAGTAAACAAATTTCCTATGCTGCGGCCTCAGTGATGGTGGCTGCGGCGGTAAAGCAGGCCAATTCCGCAGGCATTGCTGCGGTTATCACCGTGATAGACAAACAGGGTTCGGTGAAAGCGATGGCGAATATGGATGGTGCGCTGCACCTGGCTATAGCAGCTAGTAAAGCAAAAGCCTACACCGCCTTGATGGGCTTGGGGAGCGGCGACCTGGCTGCAGCCATGAAGGAGCAGTTAGGTGAATTGAATAGCTTGACCAGTTTTGACAATATCGTCGCATTGGGAGGTGGTTTACCGATTTTTATCGGCGACGAATTAGTCGGTGCGATCGGGGTCGGAGGCGGTTCTAAAGAGCAGGATACTCTCTGTGCCCAAACGGCCATTGATGTCCTTGTTTAATCGCCTCATGGCCGTTTAATTAGAGTAACAGATGACGTTAACTCCTGACCTTTTATCCCGGACCCGAGGCTCGCCATCATTCTCTCCTCCATTAGCACACGCCCTCCGAAAATATTCTTTTCAATGGCAAACACCTTAAAAAAGTAAAAGAAATAGAAGGGGGACAACCAGAGCGCCGAGCTAAATCGGCAAAAGATTGGAGGTGAAATTCCTCTATCCAGTAAGGGTTAACTCCCCGCTGGGACCTCGAGGCATGCGCGGCTAAGATACCGAGGTTTGCGCGGGGATTTCCGCTGTTGAGATTGGTGAGGCCAGGGGGATACACCGTACTAAGCAGTATGAGAATAATAGGGTAGAGCAATCACATGAAGCGACGAGGGTGCGAGAACGAGGGATGCGTGGTCCGCCACGCAACGCATCACCGGGGCAGATGAAGAGAAGCACATGGGGCACTTCTACGCCGCTGCTCGGCACACGATGCAAGTCGACTTCAACACATACGTGAAAGACCTGACAAAGGAGATCGAGAGCGGGATGAAGCGAGCAAGATAGAAATGAATCAAACGGGACAGATCTATTTGTTGTGTTTTGCCAAGTAAACTGATTGGACGTGCTAGGATCGACCAATGAAAAGATATAAACGCCACAGATATCCCAAAGAAATCATCAGTTATGCAGTTTGGCTCTACTTTAGATTCAATCTCAGTCGTCGCCGTGTGCGGATCACTCATCGAGGATCTACTCACTGAGCGACGAATCAACTTCAGTCGAGAAGTAATCCGTCTCTGGTGTATTAAGTTTGGCGCTCTCTACATTTTTTATCCTTCCGTCCTCTTTTTTCCATTTTTGCGTTAGTCAGCTATCATGGCTTGATTGTTGTGCCGCTAGATGGCAGTTTTGTTGGGGCTAAACTTCCAGAACGTCGAGTAGGTGTTCATGAAATTTGAGCTGTTACTGGTTTTTATTCTGAATGCTGTTTTCTGTGCCAACAGCTATGCCGATATGCAAAGTGATTTTTGGGATGCGGTTGCTTCGCTAGAGGGACAGTCCTTTTCCGGCGAGCTGGTTATTGGTACAGAGCCTAGCGATAAAGACTTCATGAAAGGAGTTGCGATCATGTACGTCTGGAAAGCTTGCGATCAGGAAATTCGCATCCAGTTTCATATTGGTGATGATCATTCACGAACCTGGGTGCTGAGGAAAACCGATGCTGTCATCCAGTTAAAGCATGACCATCGTAAACCGGATGGTTCAGACGATAAAATTACGCAATATGGCGGTGACACCTTTGCCAAAGGGACGCCAATACGTCAGGAGTTTGTCGCCGATAAATATACGGCAGATTTGTTGCCAGCTTCGGGTAAAAATATCTGGGCGATGGAAATTGAGCCGGGGCGGCGTTTCATTTATGAGCTGCGGCGAGAGCATGAGGATCGTTTTTTTCGTGTTGAGTTTGATTTAAGCCACTCGGTTTCAACACCCGTGCCGGCCTGGGGTGATTAGAGGGCATCCAGCAGGTCAGCTGCGCGGCAATACCGATGACCCTATGATTTTTGTCATTTGGTCATTCCAACGCAATTCCCACGCCTCAGAAAAGAAAAAGCCCCGATAAATCAATGATCTACAGGGCGTCTTCAATAAATATGGCTCCGAATGTTGGGATCGAACCAACGACCCATTGATTAACAGTAAGTTGATCTCGTGGAGTCTATGACACTAACTCGATGAAACGTAATAGAATTTCTCGCTACCTAATTGGCAAATCTGAAAAACCGAAGCTTTACCGAGCCTGGAGGTTGGTTTAGTGAACAGCGATTTCAGTAAGTCGAAGAAACATAAGGACCTTTTTGGACCGAACACCGAAGGATTACCGAGTTCGGTGAGGGAGTTGGCCCGGCGACAGAGCAGGGGGCTGGGATTTTGGTTTTATGGATTTTTGGATTTTTGACCGTGACGTGACTACATAATCAAAATATTGCGAGCCCGATATAAGTTGGCACAGTGTAATCAACATCGATGTTTTGCGATTCTGGATTGATTCATGGAGTCTTTTGAAATGAGTAAATAGTGATTAGTTGGGGATAGTACAAATGAAGTGATTGAGAAAAAGCAAGTAGAAGTTGCAGCTTCGGTTCTGAAGTTTGTAGAGTTGAGTCGCGTCGATATTTTTGAAGGTATTTGGGTTTCCGTCAGTTTGTTGCATTGCCCTCGCAGTCAGTTAATGAATGTACTGGAGCGATCAGAGAAGGTGTTGGTCTTGGGATGTGTTGCATTTACATCACGCAGTCGTTTTCCATTCAATATGTAGAAACCCGGTTTTCATCACGCTAGCTATCTCCATACTATGTGTAGAAAACCTTGGTTTGCATCACCCCAAACGGTCGTATTCCGACATGCAAACCGCGGCATTATTTATATAGTGCCAACATAGTCATCGTCGAATGAAAACGATCGCACTGAATTGATGGAAACAGAGACATTAGCGCCGGGTATAGTTGCCATTGTTCGCTGACTGAGTACCAGCGTGATGAAAACAGAGGGCCTCGTGATTCCACAAAAATAGTCTCTATGTGAAGGTCAGAGACGTAAATTTTTAGAGGATCGTGCAGGGGAGTGTTGCCGGGGTTAGTTCTATGCGTTGCACATAGAGTGGGGTTTGCAGTTAACCAGCGTCAGCTTTTTTGCGTATACGTTTAGCTTTACTGGGAGCAGATTTTACGGGAACGGCTTATCTGGAGCAGCTTTAGCCTTCGGTGTGGGAGCCTTAGATTTCTTTGCATGATACTCACTCAGCTTCTTTGCATTGACCACTTTCTTTTTGGCCTTTGCTTTCTCAGCTTTTGCGATGGTATCCGGTAAAGACTTTTTGGGATCATCGATGAACTTTTGGAGTATTTTCCTGTATGCCTCCTCAGTAAGATTTTTCATGCTAGAAAACGGTTTCTTTGGAACAGACACTAACAATTTCTCTTGTCTCATGACTGCAACAGCGAAGCCCATCGAATTGGCAGACTTACCGCGAAAGATGGGAGCGAATAGCGTGCTTTTGAAGGGGGTTTCATCGGGGAGATTTGCGAGAATATCCGTGACGTCTTTCAAGGACCAGTAGGTTGTATTCATATAACCGCCCCCTGTATTCGCCGTGACACGGAACAGGATGTCTCCCGACGAGTCATCGCTACTGTCATCGTTGTACCCGACATCGTAGGAAAGATTGGAGTTGCTATTGGGCGATATGCTGGAGCAGGTGCCTTTTTTGATGATGCGGATTGATTGGTGGGCTTGTTGTTGTGGTTGTGTTTTCGAGTTTGTCATGGTGGTGCCTCATATGATTTAGTTTGTGTTTTTCATATAAGATACCGATTTTTCCGCGGGGGTTTCCGCCGTTGAGATTGGTGAGATCAGGCGTTTCACAGTACTAAGCAATATGAGAATAACAGGGCAGAGCAATCTCATGAAGCGACTAGGGAGACAGAGCGAGGGATGCGACGATTCAAATCGACGAAGCTGGCTCAGAATTTTCTGAATGTTCATGCTGCGGTTTCAAATCTATTCAACCTGCAGCGTCACCTCGTTAGGGCGGAGTAGTATCGGAATCTCAGGAGAGGTGCGTTTGCAGAATGGAGTCGGGCAGTTGCTTGAACGTAGGGCCTTGATTTATGCGGACCGAGAAAGTTAATTTGGCGATACCAGTGCTGCGCAAGGAGGAGGCAGGTAGATTGAACCGTGGGTTGGATTTATGAATCGTCAAATTAACCGAAGAAATATCCTTGAAAGTGGGCAGTGACGGATTTCCTAGCCTAGCTCGTCATCAATGCTGTCACCGCGCGATAGTTGACTTTACCATTGTCATGACGAAACGAATTGTTGACAAAAATAACTTGTTTTGGATGTTTGTACCTGGCGAGTTTGTCACTTAAATGATCACGTATTTTCGCGGATTCCAGCGATCCCTCGGACAGCAAATGTATGACGGCGACAACTGCTTGACCCCAGCGTTCATCTGGTATGCCAATGACCGCAGCATCATAAACCTCGGTCATTGTTTTCAGTGCTTCCTCTACTTCCTCTGGATAAATTTTCTCGCCACCGCTGTTGATACAATTATTGCCACGACCGAGTAGCGTCATAGAGCCATCGGCTTCCAATTTGCACCAGTCACCGGCCATGGAATAACGAACGCCCTTTATGGTTGGGAAGGTCTTTTCTGTGCGGGCTACGTCTTTGTAATAGCCGAGAGGGATATTACCTGAGGTCGCTATCATGCCTGCTTCACCTGATCCCGGGACAACCTCTCGGTAATCTTCGGTAAAGACCTTTGCATGTGGTCCCAATTTGAAAGATCCAGTTTCACTGGTATCACCCGCTTTGGTGGTCGAGGCGCCAAGTTTGGAGCCCTCAGATGAGCCGAGCGAGTCAGCTAGCGTTGCATTTTTGAAGTATTTAAGTAGTTCCAACTTCCTATTTGCGCTCCACATCGCGCCTGCAGAAGAAATGATGGATACCGACGATAAGTCGTATTTGTCGGCATGAAGCCTTAGGTGCTCAAGTATCGGCACACTAAAAGCATCACCGACGATCGCCATACGCTCAACGTTGTTTTTTTGGATTTCCTGTAGACAAATTTTTGCATCAAAGGCGGGTGTGGGTAACAAAACAACACAGCCGCCGCTGACTAATGTTGCTAGGGCGGTTGTAAAACCAGTGGCGTGCATCAACGGGCATGCTGCTAGCACTACGGGACCAACGGGACCGTCACCAATTAGCTGACCGTGTTCCGCTGCCGTATTTGCCGCAGTCATACCGATCACTGCGATCCTATCGTCGTGTTGCCACATGACAGCCTTAGGGTAGCCGGTGGTGCCGCCGGTATACATGAAATAGAGATCTTTGCCAGATCTCTCAATATGAAGGGGAGAAGCGTCACCTGCGTTGCAGGCGGCTTCAAAGCTTGAACCTGGCTGTAAGCCCACCTGCAAAAATGTGCGAACCTTATTCAGTCGGGGGGCTAAGGTATCAATTTGAGGTTGAAACTCAGCATCGTACACGATGGCCTCAGCGTCAGAATTGTCGAGCACATGAAAAAGTTCGTGGTCGACATATCGGTAATTTACATTTGCATGGGTTAGGCGGGCTTTGGCACAGGCGGAAAACAGCACTAAGTAGGCCGCTGTATTGCGCAAATAGAACGCGACTTTGCTGCCAGGTTTTAATCCTATATCTACCAGGTGGTGTGCCAGACGATTTGAGCGTTGATCAAACTCTCGCCAGCTGAGCGTGTGCTTTCCATGGACTATTGCTGGTCGTTCGGGAATTGCGTCTGCAACCTTTTCTAACAAGTCGCCGAAGTTCAGGTCTGCTGTAGCCATTTAGAATTACCGTTTTGATCGTTGCGCACCTGACCCTAGACTGGCGCTTGTGGCTAAGAATATACTTACTTAATGCTCATCAAGCAACTGGCGGTGAATAGCGATTGCCAGCATGTACATTGAGCGCTAGGCAGGCGCTGTTTTGCTCGCGTAGTCATTGCTGGCTTACAGAGTCTACCCAGAACAACTCAATCATTTTGTTATCAAGCGATTAGCTCAGGGTCGCTGGCATTCCCTACAGTTAAACGATTAGCAGAAGCGTATGCTGACATTCTTATGACATTGCTTCGCTTGTAAATCCCCTAGAAAGACCTGAGTCTCGGGTTCACGTCGCCGCTTCGGTTTCTATGTTCATTGGCAAACTGTTGAGTATTGTTGTAGTTTCTTATTATGCTTTTACTTACCGCGATCTGAATGCAAGCGCCTTTGTTGTTGTGATTTAGTGACGATCAAGCCTGCCGATCAATGTTGCTAACATACTATTTATGCTTAGCGCTTCAGGCTACTCGCTGACGCCTGCGTTGATGGTGACACTTGCTATCAATTAGTTACTGCGGGTTATCCATTCACTACTTAAAAAGCCTCCGCCCGTATTGGCGATGACTCTGAAGTGGAGGGATTTAGCTTGATCGTTGTAGCCTACATTGTAGCTGAGTTCGCGTTTTGCAGCGGGGAGATAAGTTTACAAGTGGACTGATTGGTAATGCGAGCAGCGTCGTGCTCAAACTAGGTCCAGTCTTGCTTGCTGAATTCGGTGTCCAGGTGATCGATGAAGAGCCGGATTTTTACCGGCAGATTGCGCCGGCTGAGATAAACCGCGTAGATGCCGGTATCTAGATCGGAGACCGTCGTTTCGTATTCCGACAAGACACGCTCCAAGGTTCCGTCCATCAGATGTTCCTTTACGGACCAGGCCGGTAGCAGCGCGACGCCGAGGCCGGACAAGTTCGCCAAACGCAAGGCCTGACCGTTGTTCGTCTGAAAGTTACCGGCAACCTGGATATTAATGGAACGGCCTTCATCGTTGCGAAATTGCCATAAAGCCGCAGCGGTCCCGAACTCGAAGCGGTAGGTCAGACAATTATGATCCATGAGAGCCTCTGGTGTCGTCGGTGTACCATGCTGTGCCCAATATTTGGGACTGGCGCAGACCACGCGCGGACTGGACGCGAGACGCCTGCCAATGAGTGTCGAATCCGCGAGATTCCCTGTCCGAATCGCGAGATCGATACCGTGTTCCGACAAATCGGGATCGGTGTCGGTCAGCCACAGATCGATTTTGAGGTCGGGGTATTGTGCTAGGAATGCCGGAATGAGCGGCACCACGTGCTGCGTGCCGAGCGAAATCCGCGATTGAATGCGGAGGATCCCGCGGGGCCGTACCGACAGTTGACTGACTGCATCGCGCATCTCGTCGATATCCTGGAGCAGGCGTTCCGCGCGTTCCAGATAGGCCTTTCCGGCTTCGGTGAGAGACAGTCTCCGGGTAGTCCTATTCAGCAGCCGGACCCCGAGATCGTCTTCCAACGCGGTGATTTGCCGCGAAACGCTGGCGGGAGAGAGGCCAGATTGGCGACCGGCACCCGACAGGCTACCGATCTGCACAACGCTCAGAAAGAGTTGCATTGTCTTGACGTGGTCCATTATTGTTTCGGATACCGTAAAGGTGATTGTCGAATTTTAAGCATTATGTCCATAATTAAAAGGCAATACAATCCTTGCCGAACTTAAGTAATGATCGCGTTGTCGCGAACTCACTCGTGCGGAAGGAAGAAGATGTTAGAAGCAGCAGAATTTCGGGCCGATACTCGCGCCTGGCTACAGGAAAACTGTCCCCCAGGCGCCCGTGGCGCTGGCGTCATACCGTGGGGTAGCCGCAAGGTCGAGTTGCCCACTGACAGCCGTGTTTGGCTAGACAACATGGCCGCCAAAGGGTGGACCGTGCCAACCTGGCCCAAGGCTTACGGCGGTGCTGAGCTTGATTCAGCGCAATACCTGATCCTCCTGGAAGAACTGCGGCGCATTAACGCACGCTCGCCCTTGATCGGCCGAGGCGTCAACTATATCGGTCCCACCATTCTGGAATTCGGCACAGATGAGCAGAAAGCGCGGTGGTTGCCCGGGATGGCCCGTGGCGATGGCGGCTGGTGCATGGGCTACTCTGAGCCAGGTGCCGGTTCCGACTTAGCCAGCCTCAGCACGAAAGCCGAGTGTGAAGGTGATTTGTACATCATTAACGGCCGCAAGACCTGGACCTCCGAAGCCATGCACGGCGACTACATCTTCGCTCTGGTGCGGACAGACAACACCGTCGCAAAACATGATGGCATTAGTCTCATCCTTATCGACATGGAACAGCCCGGCGTACAAGTGCGGCCGATTCGACTGATCAGCGGTAACAGCCCGTTCTGCGAAACGCTGTTTGAAGACGCGACTGCCAGCGCCAACGACATTATCGGTCCGGTCAATGGAGGATGGACTGTGGGCAAGCGGCTCTTGCAGTACGAACGCTCCACCCATGCCGGCATTAACATCTCGGGCACCCAGGGGCGAGTTGCCGACAAACCGCTGCCGGATATCTTCAGTGACCTGCTACCCACGGACGATGACTCAAGTCGTATCCTGGACAACGACCAGCGCGCGGCGCTTCTGAACTGGCAGATGCGGCAGCGGTCTTTCGAGTTGACCCAACGCCGCGCGATCGAAGAAGCACAAGCCCGCGCGCCAGGTTTCACATCGTCAGCTTTAAAGCTGATCGGGACACGGCTAAAGCAAGAGAGCGACGAATTGCATCTGGCAGCCCTGGGCTTTAACGGCCTCGGTTGGGAAAGCGAAGAGATCTCGAAGGAAGCTCTCAAACACACACGCACCTGGCTGCAAAACAAATCGTTAACGATTGCCGGTGGTACCGCTGAGATTCAACTCAACATTATCGCGAAACGTGTTCTGGGTTTACCGGATACATAAGCGAGCACAATAGGCTTTAAAAATTTTCTATCTTCACTTGAGGCCACCGCGGCGAGAAGAATAGACGGAAAAAAGAAGGGATAAAAATGACTGAGAATATGACTGAGATAAAAAATATTGCG
>Ga0209395_1003921_pt1 | contig 17954 bp, 8 predicted proteins | sample GOMGulsemesocosm_3_FD_184635 | JGI IMG/M metagenome (GOLD analysis project Ga0209395, IMG submission 184635) | Methane-oxidizing microbial communities from mesocosms in the Gulf of Mexico - GOM9D Gulf of Mexico (SPAdes) (version 2) | ecosystem: Environmental > Aquatic > Marine > Cold seeps... | reverse complement strand
CTAACAGCACAAATAATGGGGCTCCAAAGCGCCATTTTTCAAAAAATACCCCTATGCTTCCCACTGGGTGTAATCCCAAACTTATCGTTAATAGATAAACACTTATGATGGTGATAATTGCAGTCATTACTAAAATAACAACTGTCTTAAATTTCTTGAGCGTAAACATTAATGGCAGTAACAACATGATGGGTAATACTTTGATTAATGCACCAAGCCCAATAACAATTCCAGCCCGAGCAACCCAATGTCGCTGCCAACAATAAATAGCGCCAATAACCGCCAAGGTCGATAACGCGTCAAGGTGTAGCCCAACATGAGTTTCTAAAATGAGTAATGGTGATAAGGCAACTAACGCAAGATGTTCTAATTTGTTTGCACGTTGCAATACTTTGACGGTTAACCACAAAGTCATCAAACCCGCTGTTAATAAAATTAACTTCCATACAATTATTGCCTTAGCCAAGCCCGCAGCCGCCGCGATAGAGAAAAACGCGAGCGCTAATGGTGGATACAAGGTGACATATTTGGCGTGCTCAGCAGGTGGTTGCCATAAATCGCGTAATTCTTTTAATTTGGGATCGTTGTGACTTATCCTATAAGGATCAAGCCCTTCAACAGCAATGCGGCCATCAAATAAATAACGGTCAACGTCGTTTGATGCGTAAGGTTCAACCGAAAATAACGCGACTCGCGCAATAACCGCGGTAATTAGTAGCCAGCGATAATCTATGAATTTAGACGAGTGTGGAGACGACTTCCATGCCAGTAACATCATGAACGCCATCGCGCAGTATTGCGCCATGGTATAAAAACCGACAACGCTTGATTGATGATTTAAAGCCATTGCCGACAAGTAATAACTACTTAAGCTCAGGGCAAGAAAACCTATTAAACTGCTATAGAAAAGTTCGCGGTTTGGCGTGCGCTCAAAAATCCATAACAGGGACTTAATCATCATTTAGACAATTGATAATGGTTGTAAAAACTATGGATAGCCGATGTGACAAAGCCAATAGTTAATAACAATAAAAATGGCAACATAAACCAATGCTGATGGCTCACTGCCCACATTAAGACAACAGCATAAACCCCAGCGATAACGCATTCAAAAATAGCGCCTCTTGGCGGCGCTGCTTTATAACGCGTCACTGGCGATGCGTTACTTACGGCCGCGGAATCAGCAGGTGCTTGTGCAGCATCTTGAAGCTCACCGGTTTTAGGCGTTCTTACGAATTCGCTTTGACGACCTAATAATGCTTCTAAACCTGCTTTTGAATTGTTGATAGCGAGCTGAATACCTAACATCACTAAATTTGGCACCTTGACCAAGGCTCTGCTTTTAGAACGATTGAGCGCTATTTGTCCCCAGTAGAGATAAATTAAATGGCCACCTGATGACATTAATAATAAGGGGATATCAACCCACCAAACATTAAGATAATCGTATTTGTCACGCAAAAATAAACTAGGCACTAAAAAGAATAACGTATCCACTAGCATCACAAAATAGGCGAGATTGTTGGATAAGTGAAAAGTAGATTCTATTTTTTTAGACAAGGCTATTTTTGATTTCCATACTGTCGGCAGCATCTTCATCATGACCTGCACACCGCCTTTAGCCCAGCGGTATTGCTGCGTCTTAAACGCATTCATATCAGCAGGTAATTCACCAGGACATGGTATGTTGTTTAAATAAATCATCTTCCAGCCAGCTAATTGCGCGCGATAGCTCAAATCTAGATCTTCTGTCAGTGTATCAGCGCTCCAATGCCCAGCATCAATAATGGCCGAAGTACGCCAAATTCCCGCGGTGCCATTAAAATTAAATAACATGCCGGCAAAACTGCGAACTTGTTGTTCAAGGCTAAAATGTGCATCAAGCATGATTGCTTGAGTTTTAGTTAATAGGCTACTGCGACGATTTAAGTGCTCCCAGCGCAATTGCACCATTGCCACATTTGATTGGGTAAAATAATGAATACTATTGAGCAACGTATCAGGGTGAGGGATGAAATCAGCATCAAAAATGGCAATGAACTCACCACTGGCCGTATCCATAGCCTCTTTCAATGCACCCGCTTTATACCCTTGGCGATTAGTGCGCTGTACATGCTCAATATCAATGCCGTGCATTTGATAAAACTTTACACGCTCTGCCACGAGATCACAGGTACTGTCTGTCGAGTCATCAACAATTTGGATTTGTAAACGATCCTGTGGGTATTCCAATTTCACAATCGAATCGACAATGCGTTTGGCAACCATTCGTTCGTTGTAGAGTGGAATTTGCACCGTTATTTTAGGTAAGTGATTATACTTTTTAGGTGTTTTAGGTGTGTGCTGACGATAACGAAACCAACGAGCAACCATCGACAAACGATGTAAGCCAAATAAACACAGAATAAATAGCAACACAAAATGTATTGCTATGATAATTAAACTTAACACTGACATCGTTTTTAAACCTATCTTTATACAACTGCTTAAATCAATTTTTAAAGTCACTGACTAAAAATAGTTGTGACTTTATTGGGTAACCCACTAGTTAAAAAACCTTAGTTAATCCCAATTCAAATCGATTACCTTCTAATATGTTGTCACCATAAATTTCACGGGTGAATGTTACCTCAACACCATAACCTTTAAGGGCACTCTTCTTATCAAAGCTCCAACCACCGGTGAGTTCAAGCTTTCCCGAATCAAATTCAAAAGGATTAGAAAGATTGCCAGTATTAACTGTCACAACATCCGAGTTATTAGCACTTAAAATTCCATCAAGCTTTGTTCTAAAATACAAATTTTCAGTAGCGTTAAAGCCATATTCAAATAGATAACGATATTCATCTGACGGGTCACCTTTGCGTAACCGATAACCAAACTCGGCGCCAAAATAGCCATACTCGTTTAGGCTTTTTCCAATTAAAACCTTGGCTTCATAATCCGTTTGATGATTACCCAAGCCATCCTCAGCATCGTATAAAGCTGGAGTTTTCACTAAAAAAGACGTTGATACGACAAAAGGATCAGCTTGCCATTGATAGCGAATACCAATTTCAGCATCCCCAAAACCACTAGCACTGCTCATACCGGCAATAGTGTCTCGTTGGTCATATGATTGATTTAATAACGAACCATACAAAGCAAACTTATGACCCAAACCATATTCCGCATAAAGAGAAGTACTCGTACTTTCAAAATCGATAAAGCTAGGGTTTGCACCATGATAGTTTTCAGCTTTATACGTTGAAAAACCTAACTTAGTATAGCCCGTACCTTTCTTCCCTACCCAAGCTCCGGCATTTGAACTGAGTGAAGATATCATCGCTGACGCAGCAACTGCTGAAATGAATAAAGGTGATAAACGGTGTGTTACATGTTGGTTATTATTGTTGGATATATTTTTCATATGGCTCACTCTCATTAGGTATTTTTTAAGTCGAATTGCTTTCTATCAACAAAATAGTTACTCGGTGCTTAAATAACAAGAGCACCTGGCAGACGTCACTAAAACGTGACTTTTCTGTGATAATTCTGTTAGAAATGAATCCAATTACGCCATAAGACCTAGTCATCAGTGAATTTCTTTCGCTAAGCGAGAAATTTAATTAATTAAAGTGGGAAATGGTCTAGTGTTAACAACCTCAATCACTCTCAACACACGCAACGATTGATTTTTGAGGGGCTATTATTTAGGGGGAGAAGGTGGGAAAATATATATTCGCGCTTAATATGATCAGAACCTTTAAGAGGTAGTAATGAATGGAACCAAACCACCAACTCAAGATGAATCGATGATTAAAAATGTATCTGTTTATCAAACCAATCATATAGCTGGTGAAGACAACGTACAAATTTGGGGCATGGATTTACACAACCCGGTATTCTTTTTTAGCACGTTTTTAATTGTTACGTTTGTAACATTAACATTGCTATTTCCTGATTCTGCCAAAGCAACCTTCGATGCCTCAAAAAGCTGGTCTATTAATAATTTTGATTGGTTATTTATGGCTGGTGGTAACTTATTTGTCCTATTTTGTTTAACGCTAATCGTGCTTCCATTGGGCAAAATACGCCTTGGTGGTAACAAGGCTACACCAGACTTTAGCAGTCTGTCGTGGTTCTCGATGTTGTTTGCTGCTGGCATGGGAATAGGCCTAATGTTTTGGAGCGTTGCAGAACCCGTCGGTTACTTTACGAACTGGTTTGGCACTCCACTAAACACACCAGAAGGAACCGCAGAGGCCGCAAAAATGGCTATGGGAGCCACCATGTTTCATTGGGGATTACACCCTTGGGCTATTTACGCCGTTGTCGGGCTGTCATTAGCATTTTTTACCTACAACTGTAATATGCCCCTGACAATCCGCTCTACATTTTACCCCCTACTCAAAGGTAAGACTTGGGGCTGGCCGGGTAATTTTATTGATATTTTGGCGGTGTTAGCGACAATTTTTGGTCTTGCAACTTCCCTTGGATTTGGCGCGCAACAAGCAGCCGGCGGCCTCAACTTTCTGTTTGATATTCCAAATACCATTAACACACAAATTGCTATCATTTTTGTCGTAACCATTGTCGCCATATTTTCAGTGACCAAAGGCTTAGAAGGCGGCGTTAAAGTATTAAGTAATATCAATATGTCTCTTGCGATGATACTCATGCTGTTTGTTATGATCACCGGTTCAACCATGGTCATTATCAATGGCGTTGGCACTATATTAGTGTCTTATGTTGAAAGCATCATTCCTTTGAGCAACTGGATTGGCCGTCAAGATACTGCCTTTTATCATGGCTGGACAGTGTTTTACTGGGCATGGTGGATTTCGTGGTCACCTTTTGTAGGCATGTTTATCGCTAGAATTTCACGAGGACGCACTGTACGTGAATTTATGATGGCGGTTTTACTTGTGCCAACGTTAGTTACTACTGTTTGGATGGCGACGTTTGGGGGAATGGGGCTCGAGCAGGTTAAAAATGGCGTTGGTCAGCTTGCGAACGGAATTACTGACAGCTCGCTCGCATTGTTCCAAATGTTAGAAAATCTACCGCTGAGCGGTATAACGTCTTTCTTAGCTATCGTATTAGTCTTAGTATTTTTTATTACTTCATCGGATTCGGGTTCATTAGTCATAGACAGCATTACGGCTGGGGGGAAAATAGACGTTCCAGTTACACAAAGAGTATTTTGGGCCACGCTCGAAGGAATTATTGCGGCGGTATTATTGTTTGGGGGCGGCGCGGACGCTCTTGGTGCGTTGCAAGCAGCAGCCATTACTGTAGGACTCCCTTTTACTATAGTACTTATTATTATGTGCTTTAGCCTTATCATTGGCCTGCGCAAAGAATATAAAATGCATTACTCAAAATTAAAGAGTTAAACAATAACTAGTCAAGTCTCATCAATTGCAAAGGGTAAGCAAGAGTTGCTTACCCAATCCTTTCTTAATTCGAAATTTTCACGTTTATTTTTTATATTTTTATCAAATTAGTGCTATTGCTCTTACTTCTCAGATCTCATACTTATTAAGACTTGCTTTGTAAGATACACTTGATAATCGAATTGATATTAATAATTTTAGCGCTGCATCACAATCGCTCTCTAATCACATTCAAATCTCATAGAACTTATCTGCTATCGCCTAAGTTCACGTTGCGATTTCCTATGACTTGATAAAAATTAATGCAATTAGTCTATGAAAAATTGAAAAATAATTTAAGAATCTGTATCAGCAGACTGGAGAAGTTAATTGTCGTTAATACGTTATAAAAATTTTGTTGATGGTGCTTATGTCGCGAATGAAACTGGCGCGAGTTTTGATGTCACTAACCCCGCAACAGGCAAGGTTATTTACCAAGTAGAAATTGCGGATGAAAAAATTAAAGAGATGGCCATAGCCAGTGCTCAACGTGGCTTTGAAACATGGTCCGCCATGAGCGCCACAGAGCGTAGCCGTTTGTTATTAAAAGCCGTTGCATTATTACGTGAGCGTAACGACGAGCTAGCCAAAATTGAAGTGCTTGATACGGGAAAACCTTGGCAAGAAGCTTCGGTAGTTGATGTGATGTCTGGCGCCGACTCGATTGAGTTTTTTGCAGGCCTAGCCCCTGGCATTGAAGGAAATCAACAAGCTGTCGATGGTGATTTTTATTATACTCGCCGTGAACCTTTAGGCGTTTGTGCTGGCATTGGCGCGTGGAATTATCCGTTGCAAATTGCCTGTTGGAAATCTGCTCCGGCGCTTGCTTGTGGCAATTCGATGATTTTTAAACCTTCAGAAGAAACACCATTAGGCGCTTTAAAACTGGCTGAAATTTTTATTCAAGCTGGCATTCCTAACGGCGTATTTAATGTTGTGCAAGGTGCTGGCGATGTGGGTGCTTGGTTAACTCACCATCCAGATATTGCTAAAGTCTCTTTTACAGGCGAAGTCGGTACGGGTAAAAAAGTCATGACAGGTGCAGCAGCCACGCTTAAAGATGTCACTATGGAACTAGGAGGTAAGTCGCCGCTGATTATCTTTGATGATGCCGACATCGACAACGCTGTTTCCGCCGCTATGTTAGGTAACTTCTACACACAAGGTGAAATTTGTACCAACGGCACCCGCGTTTATGTACACCAAGATGTGTATACACCCTTTATAGTAAAGCTACTTGAGCGTACTCGTAACAACATTGTTGTTGGCGATCCTATGAACCCAGATACTAACTTTGGCGCACTCATTTCAGAGAGACATTTCAACTTAGTCAAAGGTTATATAGATATTGGTGTTAATGAAGGCGCTACATTGCTTCATGGCGGCACACCACTTCAGCCAAAAAACTCCCCCGGTGGTTACTTTATCGCGCCAACAATTTTCACCGATTGCACCGACGACATGAGGATTTGCCGAGAAGAGATCTTTGGCCCTGTCATGAGCATCCTTACCTTTACTGATGAAGACGAAGTCATTAGTCGTGCTAACGCCAGTGAGTTTGGCTTGGCGGCAGGTGTGTTCACCCAAGATATCACGCGGGCGCATCGCGTTATCCACCAAATGGAAGCGGGTATTTGTTGGATTAACAGTTACGGTCTTTCACCAGCACAAATGCCCGTTGGCGGTTACAAACAATCAGGCATAGGCCGTGAGAATGGTCTTATTACGCTTAATCATTACACCCAAATTAAATCGGTATATGTAGGTTTGCAACCACTCGATAGTCCCTTTTAATTTACGTTTAATCGATAAAAATCAATAGAGCAAGTTGTTATGAAAAGTGAAAAATTTGATTACATTATTGTGGGTGCTGGCTCAGCTGGCTGTGTATTAGCCAATCGTTTGAGTGAAGATCCTCATACTCGTGTTCTTTTACTCGAAACTGGTGGCAGTGATAAGAGTATTTTTATTCAAATGCCAACGGCATTGTCTATTCCAATGAATACTAAAAAATATGCATGGCAATTTGAAACACAGCCAGAGCCATTTTTAGATAATCGCCGCATGCATTGCCCAAGAGGTAAGGTACTTGGGGGCTCATCATCAATTAATGGCATGGTCTATGTGCGAGGTCACGCTAAAGATTTCGACCAATGGCATGATCACGGCGCAACCAACTGGGACTACGCACACTGTTTGCCCTACTTTAAAAAAGCTGAAACATGGGCATTTGACGCCGATGATTATCGTGGCAGCCGCGGACCTTTAGGGGTTAACAACGGTAACCAAATGAAAAACCCGCTCTATCAGGCTTTTGTCGATGCAGGTGTTGAAGCCGGTTATATTGAAACAAAGGATTATAATGGCGCGGGACAAGAAGGTTTTGGTCCCATGCACATGACGGTTAAAGGAGGCGTGCGCAGTTCAACTGCAAACGCTTATCTACGCCCAGCAATGACCCGCAATAATTTAACCGTTGTCACACATGCGTTAGTTCATAAAGTATTGTTAGAAGATAAAAAAGCCATTGGGGTGCGTTATGAGCGCAGCGGAAAATTAGTTGATGTAATCGTTAACAAAGAAGTGATTTTATCCGCAGGTTCTGTCGGCTCACCTCATATCCTACAGCTTTCAGGTATTGGCGCTAAAGACGTGTTAAGCAATGCTGGCATTGAGGTTAAACATGAGCTGGCGGGTGTGGGAGAGAATTTACAAGATCACTTAGAGTTCTATTTTCAGTTTAAATGTAAAAAACCTATTACCCTCAATGGCGAACTCAGTTTATGGCGAAAATTTTTAATTGGATCGCGTTGGTTCTTTACTAAAAAAGGGTTGGGCGCGACTAATCATTTTGAATCTTGTGGTTTTATCCGATCCAAAGAGAACCTAGACTGGCCAGATTTACAATATCATTTCTTACCTGCGGCTATGCGTTATGACGGAAAAGAGGCCTTCGCAGGCCATGGTTTTCAAGTGCATATAGGTCACAATAAACCTAAAAGCAGAGGTTCAATAAAAGTCATGTCAGCTGATCCTAAAGCGCACCCACAAATACTTTTTAATTACCTTGAACATGAAGAAGACCGTGAAGGCTTTCGTGCCTGTGTACGCTTAACTCGAGAAATTATTAACCAAGGTGCCCTAGACGATTATCGTGGTGAAGAAATTCAACCGGGTATCGACGTGCAAACTGACGAAGAAATTGACGCCTTTATACGCCAATTTACAGAAAGCGCTTATCACCCATCATGTAGCTGCAGAATGGGCATTGATGATATGTCAGTTGTTGACCCACAGACCAAAGTGCATGGTATTGATGGTTTGCGCGTTGTGGATTCTTCTATATTCCCAACCATCCCCAACGGTAACCTTAATGCCCCAACGATTATGGTTGCAGAGCGCGCCGCCGACATGATTCGTGGTCAACAAATGTTGCCGCCATCAACGGCCCCCGTAAAACTAGCGCCCCATTGGCAACAAAAACAGCGCACAAATAAGCCAAAACGCAACACAACCTAAACTAATTCAACCATACTTAGTTAATGCTCAGCTTGAATATTAACTAACTAATTATAATAAGAGGAGTGACACATGTATAAATTTACAGCAGCTATTAGTAGGAGAACCTTATGACAACTTGGTTATCTGCTGGGCTAATATTTACCTTTGCCGCCATAGCATTTGTGCTATACCGCTGGGGCAACGTTCGTTGTGTTGGCGTAACACCCGTCAAAACATTCACCTTCATTGCCATCCTATTTACTTCCGGTCTTGATGTGGGACTGATCATGTTTCCCCTGACCGAATTTGCAGGCTATGCAGATTTAGCCACCAGCCCTGAGTATTCATTTACCAACCCGCTAGCAATAGAATTTGGTTTTTGGGCATTTTTAATTTGGGGATTCTACTTCCTGACCTGTTTCTATTTCTGTGTTATTGAGCCCCGCGTTAAATTTTTTGATTTGCCACTTATCAAACTCATTAATAACATTGTAATCATCGGAACTTGTGCCTTTACTGGCTATCTACTGCTGAGCAATCTTCCTTGGTATTTACCCGAACTTGGCGATGGTGAATCAATTATTGGCAGCTTCTATTTAATCGTTTTCTTGGTGATTGCAGCCGCCATATATTCGAGTACGAGCATACGTTATGTTCGGTTATTGAGCTTAGCTACAAGTTGGCTATTCCTAGGGCTAATTGTCTTGATGTGGGCTGGTGCTTTCTTATCAGAAAACTCAGGCATTGGTGAGTTTGCCAACACTGTTGCGCTACTTGGCGGTTATTTTGGCAATATCCACGAATTTGTATTACCACTAAACGATTACCATGAATTCTACCTATATTGGTGGTTCGCATGGAGCATTATGATTGGTCAATTTACCGCACGTTTTGTTGGTGGCCTACGCACTTATCAAGTGCTATTAGCGATGTTAATTTTCCCATCTATTCCAATCGCAACTTGGTTTACTGTGCTTTATTACTACAGTGCAAACAGCATAGATACCACAGGTTTCTATAACATAGCCATGGCTATAGTGGGCATAACCTTTGTTATAAACTCACTCGATTCATTGATCCGTTTATACACCGATAACCTTAATACAACCGTAGCTCGTTTAGGAAAAGTTAAATACTTCTTCGCTAACCTCATCGTATTGAGCGGCTTAACCTTATTATTTAAATTAGATTTCTTACAGATCCAGTGGGTTGGTGCCGTCGTTATCGGTCTATTTTTCAGCTGTTTTGGCTACATTTTGTTTACTAAATGCAAAGAAGTTAGCAAGATAAAGTCTTCACCAGTTGAAAACCAAATTGATTTTAAGAAAATTGAATCCGTCATATAACTATAAAAACATTCAAAAAGAGAATAATAGCTATGAAAAAAGTAATGAATAAAACAATGGTTGCTGCAACAACAGCATGTTTACTTAGTATTTCAACTGGTGCAATTGCCGATATATCATCAACGGTAAAGTTAGCATCTGACTACACCTTTAACGGTGTTAGCCAGACGGATAACAAACCAGCACTACAAGCAAGTTTAGACTATGCCGCGAATAGTGGTTTTTATGCGGGAACTTGGGCCTCTAACGTTGATTTTGGTGATGATACCAACATCGAATGGGATGTTTATGCTGGTCAATACTTTCAATTAAATGAGAAGCTAGGATTAGATGCTGGTATTGCTTATTACACATACCAAGGTCAAAACAGCGACGGTAATTACCCTGAAGCTTATGCAAAATTTGGCTATAACTCTTCAGTTGGTGATAGCGAATTAAACTTCTGGTACAGCTGGGATTATTTCGGCGCAGATGTCGGCCATTACATCGCTATGGCTGCTCACACGTTTGAAGTAACATCTGGGCATAACGTTCGTGTTAGCTTTGACCGTTCAACATCACAAGACGTTAAAAAATGGGCGTGGGATTCAAAGAAAGCCTATAACCATTACCGTGTTGAATACATGACAAGCTACAAAGGCTTTGATGTGAACTTAGCACTTGAAGACACTAACATGAACATCGATTCAGCAGATACTCGTGTTGTATTTTCTATAGCGCATACGTTTAACCTCTAGATTAATCAAACCTTGAAACAACAAGCATTCGAGCCTCTTCATTATTGCAGAGGCTAGATAGTTCCTTGAAAATTCTTAATCTCACGTTAAATTATATCATTAACATTGTAGGTTGATGCTTAAATAACGTGGTCTAAATAGGCATCTAAACGGTACCATTATCAACAATTCCTATTACTCTTCGTAATTTGCCTTTCCTAAAAATAAACTGTCGCCTATATTCATATCCCGTTTAAGTTAAATCCTTAATATGAAACATTATTTTTATGAATAAGTTTAATCTAAATCAATTAACGGCTACTTTCGATTTTAAGCCTTATTTAGTTCCTTTAAAAATTTGCTATTTACTCCTTGTTACATTAATGTTGCACACTTATTGCACTATCGTGAAAGTATAAATAAGGATGTTATTAATGAAAAAAATTCCATTGGCTAGCGGTAAAAAGTTATTGCTCAGTTGTAGTTTATCATTGCTACTTATCTCATGTGGAGGTGGGGGTAGTTCGGAGCCAAATAAAGCAACCCCATCTCCTACACCAACACCAACACCGACTCCAACTTATAAAGATATTACTGTAATCGATGGTTATATTCGCGGCGCGATTGCTTTCATTGACCTCAATGAAAATAAGATATTAGATGATAATGAACCTTGGGTCGAAACCGGCCCAAGCGGTTTTGGCCAAATTGATACAACTTCACTAGGGCTCCCTCCTGAAAATATTAAAGTTATAGTGAACGTCCCCCCTGGTGCCGTTGATGAAAGCACCATTAATGATGAAAACCCTGACGGTGTCGCAATCACTGAAGATACAGCTTTTCAAATGCTATCACTGCCAGGTGAAAATGTAGCGACGCCACTAACCACACTTGTTTCTATGTCTGTTGAAGAAAATGGAGATATTGAAGCGGCAAAGGCTAAGGTTGCGGAAAGTTTAGGGATCACTGTTGATGATGTCTCTACAGATTACCTTAAAGCTGAAAATGAAGAGTTAACGGTGTTAACTGAGTTAATTATTGCTAATAAAGTTATACCTCAAGATTTAACAACCGAAATAACACCGGCCCAATTATTAGTGGCAACAACTGTTTCTTCACAAATATCTGAAGTAGTTCAAGAAGCCAATAAAAATGGTGTACTAGCTGATAATAGTGAAGCAATTAATGCTGTTGCACAAGCAACCACAGCAGCAGTAATTGGTTTTGTTGGTGAAAACTCTGCAACGTTGAACGATGAAAGCGGAAATGATTTTGTTGCAATAATAGAGCAAATTAATCAGACCTCATATGACTCGTTTGAGCAATTGTTAACATCAACTGAGACAGTTACTGAAGAAGATATTACACATGCAACGCAACAAGCCAATGTTATGAGCGGAGTTATTGTTGATTTGTTAGTTGATAATATTAATACAGAAGCTGGAATTTCGGAAAGTACTATTGCCGATGCTGAAATAATTATTGAAGTCATCAATTCTGTTGTTAATGACTTAAGAGAGAGTAACACTGAAGGAGTAATTGTTACTGAGTTATTAACAGAGATTGCAGCTATTGCTGCACAAGAAGCAACAGAGCAGTTAGTTGAGCTTAAAGAAAGCGGTCTAACAGAAGCTGAGATTGTAGCGTCCCTTGAAGTCGCTGGAACCGAGACAGCTCAAAACCTAGAAAAAGCGGCTGAAGGTGGCATAGCATTAGATGATTTGGATGGTGATGGTATTGCCAATGAAACTGATACCGATATTGATGGTGACGGTGTTTTAAATGAAAGTGATGCATTTAAATATAATGCAACAGAAACTCTTGATACTGATTTAGATGGGATAGGTGATAACTCTGACCCAGATATTGATGGTGATAGTGTTTTAAATAAAGATGATGCTTTCGACTACAATGCCACAGAATCTGTTGATACCGATTTAGACGGTATTGGTGATAACTCTGATCCAGATATTGATGGTGATGGTGTTTTAAATGAAAGTGATGCTTTTAAATATAATGCAGCTGAAACTCTTGATACCGATTTAGATGGGATAGGTAATAATTCTGACACTGACATTGATGCTGATGGTTATTTAAATGCTGATGATGCTTTTGAACTCGATGCTACGGAATGGGTGGATAGCGATAACGATACCATAGGCAATAACACAGATCTTGATGATAATGGCGATGGTTATAACGACACGGCCTACAAAACAGTTACCCAAACAAAAGATGGCCTAGTTGAGGGAGCTCAAGATTTTGTCGTCAGCGCTGACGGTAAGTTTATGTATATCGGTAGTCATAATGGTCTTATGATTGTCACACTCGATGAGAATGGTAAAGCTACAGAAAATATTGAGCTTGTTACTCCCACTGATTTAGGCTCTCGCTGGCCGAGCTCTAGCTTTTATTTAGACTTCTCACCCAATGGTCAGCTTTATTGGGCCATGGAAGTCGAAATTGATTATGTTGCCACTATGGTAATGATGGTTTTTGATGTTGATATTGAAACAGGTAGTGTTGCTAAATCTCAAATGGTTCCTTTTGAGGCATCGTCTGGAATAGCGGTAAGACAACCTGAAATATTTAAATTCTCTTCAGATGGAAAATTTCTTTATGTAACCATGCATTATGGTGACGCGAAAAATGAATTACTAATTTACGGGGTTAAGGATGACAATGGCGATATAAGCTACATAACTAATTATGATTTAGATACTTTTGGCGACCCTGATTACGAACATAACTTTGATATTTCTGGTGATAATAAATATTTATATTACGGTTACACAAATTATGATTCGTCCCCTTCTTCACCGGCATTAGCCGTTATGAAGCTTGATACAGAAAAAGGTTTTGTAACTGACTCTTGGGTTCAAAACTTTGAGATAGAATCAAATGGTTTATCTTTTGTGACTTCGAAAGTCAGTGATATAGCATATATGGCTGCGGGTGGGCAATTTATGGTACTTGAGGGGGAAGGAAATGGTGGTTTCTCTATCGCAAGCCAAGTGATCTATGATACATCTAAACCAGCGTCATTCAGCTTAACTATGAATAACGATGAGAGTTCAGTAATAGTATTTAGTAGTAATGGAAATACAAATAAAAACCGTGTTGACCATTTTACTATCGCTGAAAATAATACTTTAACGCACAACGCTTTAAAAACCGAACTTTCCGAACTTTCATTGTCGGTACATTTCTCAGGGAATGATAATAAAGTAAATTGGCTTGGTTACCAAAATGATATTCTTTTTAGTTATGATCTAACTACCGGTTCCACTGACGAAACGACCTTCGGCTCTAAGTATCTAGACGGATTAAGTGGTACAAAAATCAATGATATGAGTACCTTGTCATTAAATAACCAAGGTGCAACGGTAAAAATCACTGATTTAGGTAATGAACAAGGTTTAACTGTTAATCATTACGAACAGCCTGAGTTGATTGGTACTTTAAGAAGTAAAATTATACTTGATGACTCGACACTACTTTTTACCACTATTGATTATAATACTGGAAACTCAAGAACAACTTATGTAACCGCATCGATTCCTAATGAAGGAGTTGCTTTATCGAACCCAGTAACTAGATTTTTAGGAAATGGTGACGAGCTTTATCGTATTTATTCTAGTCAACAAGTACCAGGGAAAAATCAACTTTTAGCATTTGAGAAAAGTGTCAATACAAATCAAGAATACGGTTATACACTTTATACGATTGGTTCAGATCATAGTCTGACCTTTGTTAGCACTCTAATCAGTGAATCTGGATATGTTTCATTAAGCAACCTGACTTTTAATACCAAAGGCTTTAACGTTGGAGGTAAAGATTTTAGCTTAATTAATGATGAGATTGCAGTAGTTGGCGAACAACTTAATGACCCCAATCAATTTATTTATGCTAAAGAGGGAGCATTTGCATATAGCTCTGCTGAATATCAGCTGACAAGCTATGTAAATAACTCAGAGACAGGTGAGTTAACGAAAGTTGCAGCCGAAGAACTGCCAGATCCTTGGAGGTTGACTAAAATTTCTGATGACCAATTCTTAATGACCTCATTGAATAAACATAAAAACATTACCTTAAAACTAGTTCAAGTGAATGAAGATGGTACGTTAACATATCTATCAACATCTTCAGTGACCACTACAAGCGATACAAGGTTTTATGTTAATACTTATCCAGTTGAGAACAGCGATGTTGTTTGGTTATTTGTTCAAGGTGGCTTCTACGACGTTATTAAAGTAGAACTAGCCGCTGATACTGATTCAGACGGTGATGGCATATTTGATAATGTTGATCTATTCGATTTAGATGCTAGCGAAACAATCGATTTGGACCAAGATGGAATTGGTGACAATTCAGATACTGATCGAGATGGTGATGGCACTCTTAATGATGACGATGCCTTTCCAGAAAATCGTTTTGAATGGCTAGATACTGACGGTGATGGTCTTGGCAATAACACTGATTCTGATATCGATGGTGACAACTATTTAAATGATGAAGACATTTTCCCTCTAGATAGTACTGAATGGATTGATACTGACGGTGATGGTATTGGAAACAACGTTGATACAGATGACAATGGTGACGGCGTTCTTGATAGTGCAATTACATTAATGGCATATGATAAAGATGGCTTAATTGATAATGCCCAGGACTTCACCTTCAGTGATGATGGTCGATTTATGTATGTGGGCGGTACCAATGGTTTACTGATCATAACTATGGGGGATGACGGCCAAGCGACGGACGATGTACAATTAGTACCTGCAAGCGCTCTTGGCTTAGACGCAATACCAAATACTACCTATTTAGACTTTTCATCAGACGGTAAACTTTATTGGGCGTTAAACGCAAGTAAGGATGACCTTAAAGGTGGAGCCTTAATGGTCCTCACTGTTGATAGCACTGAGGGGTCTGTTGTTACTACTCAGTTGACTTATTTAACTGACATATCTGAGGTACAAGTGAATTCAGTTGAGATTTTTACTTTCTCTTCAGATAATAGTTTCTTATATGCAACTGCTCATTATGGCGATAGTGGTGATAACTTACTGGTTTATACTATTGATGCGGATACAGGGCATTTAACTTATTCTTCTGCTTACGCGCTAGACCATGGGCCTGATTATGAGCATAACTTTGACATCTCTAATGATGACCAATATTTATATTATGGTTATTCTGAAGGGATAGCTAAAGTGCAAATATTAACGTTAGATCAAACTAGCGGCGGTGTTTCAAGCTCAATGACTCAAGAGTTTGTCGATTATAACTCTCAGGGAATGTCATTATTAACCTCTAAAGCATCTAACAAAGCTTATATCGCGGCTGATGAACATTTTATCACACTAAATATAACAAGTGATGGTAGCTTATCTGTTGATAAAACTATTAGTTATAATATTCCTGGCAGTGTTGTTATGGCCATGGATATGAATGCAACGGAAGATAAATTTGTCATTGAAAGTGGTATTAATAGTAATTATAAAATTGATTACTTAACCATTGATGATTCAGACATTACTCATCATTTTGGCAATTCAAATCTAGATGATATGAGCCTTGATATACATCTAAATAATGAAGGTGATCGAGTTACTTGGATTGGTTGGGATAATGATATAGTTAACAATATTGATTTAACTGAACAAGAAACTATTAACCAACAGACATATGGCGCAAAAGGGCTAGATAACTTAACTAATTTCCATGTGAATAATAATTCTGTTTTAGCTTTCACTAATCGCGGTAATGTTGTAAATATTGAAGACTTAGGTAGTGGTTTAGGTTTGAATATAAATAGTTTCCCTAAGTTGTCATTAAGCAGTGATTATGTTCATTCTTCTGTTCTCCTCAGTGATACTAAAGTGATGTTTTTCACTGATGACTTTGTCAATAATGTACGTAGAACACAATACACGATTGCAGAAACGCCAAATACTGGCAGTGAACTTGTTGATATCAAAACGTATTATTTAGGTGATGGAATTGAACGCTATACTGTATACAGAAGTATATTACTACCAGAAAATCGTTTATTAACCTTTGAAAGAAGTGACTATTTTGGCACCCAATTAGGCTTATCTTTATATCAAATTGAAGATGATGATCAACTGACGTTAATAAGTAGTCTCGATACCGCTGAAGGTAACTATGACCCAACTCGGCAATGGAAGAACATTATTGTTAATGGTCTAAATATCCACCTTGATGGTAATAGCTATACTTATGAAAATAACGTATTAGCAGTCAAAGAAAGTGAGTTTACAAATTTAACCGAATTTGTATTTTCAGCTGATAATGCGTATGTATATAGCATTGAAGCCATTGATGATGAAAACGATAAAATCGTAACTTACACCCATAACGATGCAACAGGAGCGTTAATTGAAGTTGATAGTGAAGCACTTATCGGTCATTGGAACCTTTCCTTGTTAGATAACCAGAAGTTATTACTAGTATCAAATAACATTGATAAAATGATTTCCGTTCACTTAGTGGATATATCAAATGGTCATGACACAATAGTTATATCTACTATTACGGTTCCTACAGCAACAGATGTGGAATCAGGGGTAAATGTTCGAAGTTTTGAAAATACCGTATGGTTATTTGTTACAGGTGGTTATTTCGATGTCTTTAAATTAAGAATAGATTAAGCAACTACATAGAAGTATCAGTATAAAAAAGGAGCCAAGGGCTCCTTTTTTTATTGCTTATTTTTTTCTGTTTAGATAAACAAATCTCAATCTAATAAAAAGACAAAATGAGCTGAAACTTGATCGATGAGCCGCCAGTGTTATGCAGCCCAGTGACCTTCTTTCGATTCCTTATGTTAAAGAATCAAAAGATAAAAATGAGGTGAGAGTTGGTCGATAAGCCGGGTTTTGTCGTGAACAATCATTCGTCTAGGCCGTTAATCGCTTAACGGCTCAAGCAACCTACCCGGTTTCCAC
>Ga0209395_1003919_pt1 | contig 17956 bp, 15 predicted proteins | sample GOMGulsemesocosm_3_FD_184635 | JGI IMG/M metagenome (GOLD analysis project Ga0209395, IMG submission 184635) | Methane-oxidizing microbial communities from mesocosms in the Gulf of Mexico - GOM9D Gulf of Mexico (SPAdes) (version 2) | ecosystem: Environmental > Aquatic > Marine > Cold seeps... | reverse complement strand
AAGAAACAAGTGCTTCTTCAAGCTCACAATCTAGTTCAAGTTCTGAATCAAGTTCAGGTTCAGAATCAAGTTCAGGTTCAGAATCAAGTTCAGGCACAGAATCAAGTTCAGGCACAGAATCAAGTTCAGGCACAGAATCAAGTTCAGGCACAGAATCAAGTTCAGGCACAGAATCAAGTTCAGGTTCTGAATCAAGTTCAGGTTCTGAATCAAGTTCAGGTTCTGAATCAAGTTCAGGTTCTGAATCAAGTTCAGGCACAGAATCAAGTTCTGAATCAAATTCACAAAGTCACTCAGAACAATCAACTAGAGGGGAAACAATAGCTAAACTTGAAGAGAAGCTTAATAAATCAATAAATGATTATGATGGCATGATATTAAGCGAAAGAGCCTATATTCAAAACAAAGGAAATGAGGAAGGCAGCGAAGAAGAAGTCGAAAATGCGAATAGTGGCAACAATGGTAATCTTTATGACGATGTCTTAAACGGAGAATCAGATTCAACTAAAGTAAGTCAAAGAGGCATGAATAATGATTCAAATTCAGGTGGCGGTTCAATGCCTATGCCTAATAGACAATCACAAGGTGATTTTAAACATACTAAAAATCAACCTATATACGCACCACCGAGTGATATTCCCAGTGGCGAAGATGATGATATTGTAGCAAGACAAATAAGAGAAGCGGCTTTAAAAGAAAGCGACCCTATTATTAGAGAAAAGCTATGGCAAGAATATAGAAAATATAAAAACCAAGGTAAGGATTAAAAATTATGAATGCATTTAAAATATATATACCTGCTTTAATACTTCTAATATTCTTGCAATTAGGTTGTGCTACGACCGAGGTTAAAACAACGAAGGTAACCCCTGTCATACTTGAGACAAACGAGATACCAGAATCACAATTATTAGATATTGGAATTCAAGTATTTGATCCTGGGCTAGATAAACTTCAAGAATTAGATGATGACGCTATATACTTTCCAGAAATTCGGGTTGCAGAGGCAAGTTATTTTCCTTATCTATTGATGGAAACTTTGCAAACAAGTGCTGCATGGGGAGCTGTGAGAGTTGTGCCTTTAGAGCATGACTCTGTGGATGTTTTAGTGACCGGAGAAATACTAAAATCTGATGGCGAGTTACTGACACTGAATATAACTGTAACAGATGCCACAGGTAAGCATTGGTATACCAAGGAATATCAGCATAAAGCGAGTAAATATTCATATAATGAAAGAATGCAATTACCAAAAGAGCCCTTTCAGAATGTCTATAATAAAATAACTAATGATCTATATTTATTTCAAAAAACACTACAACCAAGTCAATTAAGTAAAATAAGACAAATATCAGAATTAAAATTTGCCAAGTCTTTCTCCCCTAATATGTTTTCAGGTCACTTATCTCAGGATAAATCAGGGAATTACACTGTAAACCGCCTGCCGGCTGATGGGGATCCTATGATGGTTCGTATTAGGCAAATCAGAGAAAGAGATTACTTATTTGTAGATACATTGCAGGAATATTACGGAAGATATGTAAAAGGCATGAGAAGTCCTTATCAAACTTGGCGAAGAGAAAGTTACCAAGAAGTTATCGCGATGAGAACAATGCAAAGAAAGGCTACTAATCAAAAATTAATAGGGGCAGCCTCGATAATTGCAGGTATTTTTGCAGCCGGAAATTCAAGTGGTGCAGCACGAGCTGCTGGAACAGTCGCTGTTGCTGCTGGTAGCTATGTTATAAAGGATGGTTTTGATAGAGATGCAGAGTCACAAATACACATTGAAGCGCTACAGGAACTTGGTGATTCTTTAGAAGCAAACTTAGAAACACATGTAATAGAACTAGAAGATCGTACTATTACATTAAGTGGTACAGTTGATAATCAATATGAGCAATGGCGAGAAATATTAAAAGATATTTATAAAATAAATGTTGGGAAGTAATAAATGTAACGGCACGTTAAATCATAAAAACCCATCTACATGGAAGTAGTTTACAAATGAATAAAGTTTAAATTTAAAAATGCAATTCATTAATTTTTAAACTATATATTAAACATAGGCTAGATTATAGATTATTTGTTAACTTAGGAGGCTGGATGACTCATAAAGATACTTCCCAACCACAAGAACAGGCATTAACTGACTCTATAAACTTAAGCTTAAATGCAAATAATCAGCGTAGAGCAGAAAATACTCACATAAAATTTTATTATGCTGTAGGACTAATAACGTTAATTTCAGCTTTGATTTTTGTTATTTTTTACTTACCAAAAACCATATCTAAACCAGAGCTTGAAACAAGTAGCAAAGTGTTCATGGAAAAAGAACTAAGCAAGCCCATTGATGAATCACCATGGCATGAAGCACAACTGTCAAAACATAGAAAAACATCGCAAGAAATATTAGCTAAAGTACTTGAAAAGCAAAAAAACTTAGAGGCTCATCATGTTATCTTGTGGGGACAAAAACAATTCGAATTAGCCTTTAATAAAGCAAAGAATGGTGATTTATTCTATCGTAACCAAGAGTTTGATAAAGCAATTTCACTATACTCAGAATCACTAACTTCTTTAACAAATATAGAACTTGATATTCCCCGTCAATATGGACTTTATTTGAAACTTGGAATTGACGCTTTAAACAAAAATGATGCGTTAGAAGCTATAAAACAGCTTAAAGTAGCCATGTATTTACAGCCAAATGAAACGGAGGCACAAGAAAAGTACGATCGTGCACTTGTATTGGATGAAGTACTCTCTTTAAATAAAGAGGGACAAGTTTTTATGAAAAATAAAAGCTTAGATATCGCTAAAGAACGTTTTTTAACCGCATTATCTTTAGATCAACACGCTATCCTAACAAAAGAAAACTTAGCCATTGTTGACAACAAAATAACTCAAAGAGACTTCTCAAAAGCAATGTCTCGAGGTTATATCAGTTTAAATAAAAATGAGTTTGATAGTGCTATAAAATTCTTTTCTCAAGCTCAGAAAATATCACCTGAGTTACAAGACCCAAAAACAGCAATCATACAATCAAAAAATCAAAAAACACAAAGTCAAATATCTAAAATATTAAACACAGCTTCTTTACTCGAAAAAGAACTTAAATGGCATTTGGCATCAAAGCAATATAATAAAGCTTTAAAGATAGATGCAAGTCTTACAACTGCACGAATCGGTTTAATAAGAAGCCGTTCAAAAGCAGAGTTAGAAAATAAACTTAATTATATTATTAAAAATCCAATGCGACTATCAAATAGCAATGTATTCCAAGAAGCGCAAAACACCTATAAAGACGCAATTAAAATTCAAAATCCTGATGAAAAACTCATAGGTCAAATTTCAACAGTTAAAAATATTTTAAAGCAAAGTAAATTACCAATTAATATGGAAATTTCATCTGATGATCTCACTTCTATATCTATATTCCGAGTTGGAGATATAGGTCGCTTTATAAGCAAGAATATGCAACTAAAACCAGGTGAATATACTTTGATTGGCTCAAGAAATGGTTATAGGGATGTTAGAAAAGTAGTCACATTAATACCTGGAAGTAAAAATAATAAAATTCAAGTTATGTGTGTTGAAAAAGTAAATAATGGGTGATGATATGGATAAAAAGTTATCTGAAATAAATAGCTCAAAAAATATAATTGAACCTTTAAAGTTTGTGCCATCTGGCGAAACGATATCCAATAAAAAGGTTCATCTCAAAAAAAAGCATGTCGTTCTTATCTTTTTATTATGTATTAGCTTTATCGCATTAGTGTATGTATTTACGGCTAAATCAGTCACATTTAGTACTAGTCCAATATCAAATGATATTAGAGTAACAGGTGGCTTATACATTAAAATGTCTGACTATTATTTAATATTGCCAGGGAAATATACTTTTAGCTCAGAAAAGCAAGGGTACTATTCACTTAATGAAAGCTTTGAGGTGACTGAAGAGCAAAATCAAGAATTTGACTATCAGTTTACAAAATTACCGGGGAATCTAAAGTTAGTAGTACAGCCAAATATACAAGTTGATGCCAAAATCGACTCTGAAATTGTAAATATTAAAAACGGTGTCATTAATAATATTCCGGCTGGAAATCATATATTAGCTATATCAGCAAATAAGTACTTTGATTCACAAATACCAATTACTATCAATGGAAAAAATGAAACACAATCATTAAGTATCGATTTATCTCCTGCATGGGCTGAAATATCTTTTAGTTCAACACCTTCACAAACAAATATATTTAAAGATGGTGAACTTGTCGGTACCACACCTGTATCGGTTGATTTACTTCAAGGAAACCATTCACTGGTATTTAAAAAGAAAGGTTATCAAGATGTGCAACGAAATATAGATGTTAGGGCATTAAAACATGAAAAAATTACAGATATACATTTAGAAAAACTTTTAGGAGTTTTAAATATAACAAGTACGCCAAGTGGTGCCAGTGTCACATTTGGTGATGAGTTTCTAGGTACAACACCTATTTTAGCTAATGTTATTCCTGATATAAGTACTCCATTATTAGTTTTTAAAGAAGGCTACAAGCAACATAATCAAATAGTAACAGTTAATTCAAATACAAAACTTAATAAACGTATCACCCTATCCCCCATTCTTGGCGAAGTAAAATTTAAAGTGGCGCCATCAGATGCGCTAATTTATATAAACGACAGACTAATGGGGCGCGCATCACAAAAGTTAACTTTGTCTGTTAAGCAGCAAAAAATACGAATTGAAAAAACGGGATATGTTAGTTACCAAAAAACTATTTTGCCAAACCCGACGCTCGCACAAACATTCAAAATAAACCTTAAAACCTTAGAGCAAGCAAAGTGGGATAATATTAAATCTGTTATTTCAGATCCATCTGGCGGTAAGTTAAAGTTATTTAAGCCTAAAAAAACATTTTATGCTGGAGCATCACGTCGAGAGCAAGGACGTAGAGCAAACGAAATCAAACGCACATTAAATTTATCGAGGCCCTTTTATTTAGGTTTTACTGAAGTAACAAATAAACAATTTAAACAGTTTGAAAGTGAACATTCATCAGGTCATGTAAAAGGTAAAAGCTTAAATGGAACCCAGCAACCTGTTGTAAATATAACTTGGATACAAGCTGCTTTGTTTTGTAACTGGTTATCAGAAAAAGAGAACCTAAAAAAAGTATATGACATTAAAGACAGTAAGCTCATTTCTTTTGATCAAAATGCAAAGGGTTACAGGTTACCAACTGAAGCAGAATGGATCTGGTCATCGAGGTTCATTGATGACCAAATGCTAAAATATCCTTGGGGAAATTCACTGCCCCCTACTCAAAAGTCAGGAAATTATGCTGATATATCTGGTGCCGCTATCTTAGGTAATGTGCAACCTAAATATAATGATAACTTCCCTGTTTCAGCGCCCGTAGGGTCATTTAATAAAAATAAAAAAGGCATATTTGATTTGTCTGGCAATGTGGCTGAATGGAGCCATGATTTATATGAAATTCAAACGGGGTTATCAACAAAGGTTCAGCATGATCCTATGGGCCCTCTTACTGGAGATTATCATGTCATTCGTGGTTCAAGTTGGGCACATGGCACTCGAACTGAACTGAGGCTCTCATTTAGAGATTATGGCAATGATAAACGACGGGATCTTGGTTTTAGAATTGCGAAATATGCAAATTAAGAGGTGAATTATATGATTATAAAAATAAGTGTCTTTTTATTGTTAATTTTTACAACATCAACTTTGTCTAATGACAGTATAAAAAATTCAATTTCAAGTAAACAATCTAAATCAATTATCAATCAAACCAAGGTGATAGATAAAAAGCCTAAAAGAGTTTTTAGTTTATCTGACAATGCAACAGATCAAAATAAAGTAAAAACGCGTAAAAAAGATAAAAAGTTCATTCCAACAGAGTCAATCTCTGAAGATTTATCCGTTCCATTCCCTGTTGATATTTAAGGAAAATCATTATGAAAAGAAGCTCTGGCAGTGAATTTATATTCCAAATATTTTCTTTATTAATTTCAATACTGATAGTGCACGCAGTTTATGTGGCTGTGATCAGACCTAATGCCGAAGCGCTTTTACAGCAACAAAAAGCACAACAACAAGCTGGGAGTGAAATTAGCACTCAGAGGTCTTTGTATATTGTATTAAAAGATTACGAACAAGAGACCTGTTTTATATTAATGTTTTGGGTTTTAATGATCATGGCATATAAAGCTAAAATAACCGTTCATGAAACCTCAATGCTTAACCATTCTGTTTTAAACATTCAGCAAGGAACAAAAATACTACCCGAAGATGCAAATGGGTTATGTCGACCGATTGAGAACATGCCCCATAATAAACAAATATTATTGTTACCTCGAACGATTTTAGTGGCACTTAAGCGATATATTGCTACTGAAAATATAGCGGCAGTTGCAACGGCTATAAAAGATACATGTGATTCAGAAGCTGACAGGTTGGATAGTGAATTAGCAATGATCAGATATATATCGTGGGCTATCCCTTCAATCGGATTTATTGGTACCGTACGAGGTATTGGCGAGGCTTTAGGTCAAGCACACAAGGCCGTCGAGGGAGATATAATTGGTGTAACAAATAGTCTAGGGGTTGCATTTAACTCTACATTTATTGCCTTGGTGATAAGTATCTTTATTATGTTTTTCACTCATCAATTGCAACTATTTCAAGAAAGGCATGTACAAAATACACAAGATTATTGTGATGAAAATTTACTAAACCACTTAAAAACTGAAAGTTCACAGGAGTGATAAATGAATTTGATCATCATTGAGATAAACGACTTTCAACTAACGGTTTATGATAATAAATCTAGTGAAAAGTACAATGCATATGCGCTTATTGAAAAAGACACCGTCATTTTTGGTGATTACGCTTTATCAAATAGTAAGTTATCTCCCGATGACTTCTATTCTCATTATTGGCAGCGGTTAGGCTATGAAGAAATTAATAGTAAAAATAAAAATATAAAACATTATGCTGATTTAGCTTACAACCAATTAATTGACATCACAGCTAAATATAAAAATGATATTAAAGTCATATTTATTACTCCTGCATATTATAAAGAGCAGCAATTAGCATTATTGTTAGGATTAGCCGAAAGTTGTAAGTTAAATACACTGGCAGTTATCAACCAAGACATAATTAATATTGAAAATGTAGAGTGTAAAGGTAAATACCGTGTTGCTCATATGGGGCTACATCATTGTAACTTAGCAAGTATTGCTATTACAGCAGAGATAAAGCTTAGTCAAAATGAAGTTTTTAATGAATTAGGACTTCTTGAATTAGTATCCTATATATCCAATTGGTGTAATCAAAACTTTATAAAACATTCTCGGTTTGATGCTTTTCATAGCGCTGATACGGAACAAGCTCTATTTGACCAAGTATATACAGTTTTATTTCAAATCATAAATACAGGCGTATTCACAGATAATGATATCACTTTAAATGAAAAATCAATCAGAGTTAAAAAGGTTGATTTACAGGACAAAATAGCATGTTTTTTTAGTGCATTATTCGAAGTAAATGACAAAAATCAGTCATTGTACTTAACGTCTGTACTTTATAACTTAATTTCTAATACGCACTTTAAAAATCAGTGTGAGCTAATAACTAAACCGGCTATTTTTGTGTTAATACAAAAGTTGCTACCCTATATTGAAGAGCAAAGAGGTATTTGTTTACTTGATACAATCCCCGCATTAAAACAATATCAAAACAATGTGGTAAAACACAATAATGCGGCAACCCATATTGTATTCAATCAATATTGCGTGGCATTTAAAGGTAAATCAATTTACTTGAATAACTCAGTAGACATCGAACCTTTTCATCCTTTTAGCAGAAAGCAAACCCCCGATTCCTATGCAGTTTTGATTTCAGATGGCATAAATATTAATTTAAATTTACTAAAAACATCTGGTGTTTCAGTAAATGGTGAAGGCATTAAACAAAGTGCAAAATTAAACAGCAATGACAGCATTTCTAATCAAAAAGAGCATCATTTTAAATTAATTACTGTTTTTGAGGAGTTTTAATTTATGCCTAAAAAGCGTCAGTTTACAACTTTTAGCTTATCATTTCTTGATATTATGTCTTGCGGATTTGGCGCTGTAATTCTCGTTTTTTTGATTATAAAACATGATGTAGATACCGTTATTGAAGAACAGAACATTACATTAAAAGCTGAGGTTAATTTATTAGAAGAAGAAATATTAGAAGGAGATAAAAATTTAGTAAAGCTTAAAAATACTATATCAATACTAGATCAAACTCTAGTTGAAACAAGTGGTTTAGCACGTCGTATTAATGATGAAATCGATGCCATAAATAATAAAGTAACACAATTAGATACACCTGATGACGATCAACAAATTTTAGATTTAAAACAAAAAATAAAAACCTTAATGCTAGAAAAAGAAAAGCTTGAGGATGAACAAGCAAAAGGAAATGATGCGAGAGATTTTGCAGGTCAAGGAAATAGACAGTATTTAACTGGACTTAAATTAAGCGGGGCCAGAACATTAATCTTAATCGATACTTCCGCGAGTATGCTAGATAATTCTATCGTTAATATCATTCGAAAAAAATATATGCCAGATGATCAAAAAAGAGCCTCTTCAAAATGGTCTAGAGCGATTTTAGCTGTTGAGTGGTTAATCGCAAAATTCCCAGTTCAAAGTCAATATCAAATATATACTTTTAATACAGATGTATCCGCGACACTAAAAGGAAGTATTCATAAATGGCATTATATCTCAGATAAAACATCACTCAATACAAGTATAAAAAACTTGCGATCACAGATCCCGAATGGCGGCACTAATCTTGAAAAAGCATTTCAAGCTGTAAATTATCTAAACCCATTACCTGATAACATTTTATTGATAACTGACGGATTACCTACCCAAAGTAATTCAACAAATAAAAAAGCGACAACAATTACAGGGCCTCAAAGAGAGGATTTATTTGAAAAAGCGGTAAATAGTTTACCTGAAGGGATCCCTGTAAATGTTCTATTGTGGCCTATGGAAGGCGACCCTATGGCAGCGTCGGCATTTTGGAAGTTAGCTCAATATACTTCAGGCTCATTTATGAGTCCGTCTAAAGATTGGCCTTAGGAGACGAATATGGCAAGAAATAAAAGGATACAACAAGAATCAAGCATTGCTTTTTTAGATGTGATTTGTTGTGGCTTTGGTGCCATCATTTTACTCTTGATGATTACAAAAACAGTACAACCCATCGTATTAGAGCAGTCTGAATTAAATTTGGATGCGCAAGTTGAAAACTTACAAAAAACCTTATTTACCATAAGAGGCGAAACAACGATTTTTAATAGAAATTTAACTGCAAAACATGAACAAATAGATACAGAAAAAAAACGAATTGCAATTTTGCGTACTCGACTAGCTACTATTGAAGCGCAATATGCACAAACATCAAAAGCAGCCACCTATATGCAAAAAGAAAAAGGGAAACTAGCAATTGCACTTCAGTCACTTTCAGATGAAATGGCACGGCTATTAGGCGCAAATTATCAAAATAAAAACAATCTGATAGGTGGGATACCGGTAGATAGTGAATATTTGGTATTTATAATAGATACATCAGGCAGCATGTATAACTATGGTTGGCAAAGATTATTAGAGGAGATCATTGCAACATTAGATATTTATCCCAAAGTAAAAGGAATTCAAATTATGAATGATATGGGTAAATATATGTTTACTAATTATCGTCGCAAATGGATCCCAGATACGCCAGGTAGAAGAGAAGCGATCATAAAAAGACTCCGAACTTGGAACCCATTCAGTAATAGTAGTCCAGTAGAAGGTATTCAAAAAGCGATAAGTACGTTTTTCACGCAAGATAAAAAAATTAGCTTATATGTAATGGGTGACGAGTTTTCAGGACGCTCTATACAAACTGTTCTTAATACAATAGAGCGGATTAATAAAGTAAATGAAGCTAACGAAAGGTTAGTAAGAATACATGCGGTGGGATTTCCTGTTCAATTTATGAGACCAAGTCATTTACAAACAACAGGAATACGATTTGCAACTTTAATGAGAGAGTTAACCTATCGAAATGGTGGTACTTTTGTGGGGTTAAATGATTACAAAGTAAGGTGATATCTCTTTTCTACATTAAATATAAAAAGGACACATTAATGATAATTAACATTTTGAAATTCATCTCTTATATTGTAGTTTTTGTTGTTTTTACTGGATGTAAAAGTACTTTAACTGTTAAAGGCCAGTTCCCTACCCCTGTCGTAAATAAAATGCCATATACCTTAGGAGTAATATATGACAAAGATTTTAAAGGTTATCAATATACAGAGCAGGACAAAAAACGGGATGAATGGGAAATTGAAGTGGGTGATGCTCAGTTGCAGCTATTTAATACAGTTTTACCAGCGATGTTCACTGATGTTGTTAAAGTAGATGATCTTGAAAGTAAGCCAAGTAGGTCAATAGATATCTTTTTTAAACCTCAGGTTGATGAACTGCAATATAACGTACCTGCAGAAACAAAACTGAATATGTTTGAAGTCTGGATCAAATATAATATGAAGGTATATGACAACCAAGGACAATTATTAGCTGATTGGATATTAACCGCGTACGGTAAAACCCCAACTGCATTTATGCAAACCCAAGAAAGTGCACTAAACGAAGCGATGGTAATAGCTCTAAGAGATGCAGGCGCAGGCTTAACGCTTAAATTCAGTCACATACCTGAAATAAATAACTGGTTAAAGAAACATGCAAATAAAGAAACATCAAATGGTGAATTTAAATAATAGAAGCTATGCTTAATTTATAAGCATTCCAATTTCAATTGCTCAATACCTAAGGTGATTATGATGATAAAACAATCTTTTATGAGTGTATTTAGCCTTTTCTTTGTATTAGCTCTATTGAATGGCTGTACTACTGTGACCATTGAAGAAGTACAACATGCCAATACCGAATTAGTAGAAGGTGAATCAATCGTTGTTATTGGCAGAAGAACCAGTAGCGATTATGAAACTGAACCTGAACTTATCTCATGTATTGGCAAAATATTAGCTAAGGGTGAAAATCAATTGAATGTAATACCTGAGCAAACCTTTGTTGATAATTTATATCCTTGGTTTGAGCCTAGAACAGCCCCTCTGAGAGTAAGGGATCTTCAAAGGTTGCTGACCTATGATGCTGTTTCAGAAAAATTCAGTGATTTTAATGTGCATTATATTATTTGGGTTGATGGTAATACAGAAACTACACGTAGCTCTGGCAGTATAACTTGTAGTCTTGGTGGCGGTGGACTAGGCTGTTTTGGATTTGGAACTTGGGATAAAAAAGCTGAATATGAGGCTTCAATCTGGGATTATAAAAAGAAAAAGCTGATTGGTAAAATAAGTAGTGAAGCAGATGGTACATCCTATATGCCAGCGGTCGTGATACCTATCCCTATCATTGCACAAGTGCAAGCCGATGCTTGTAAAGGTATGGCTGTACAGCTAAAGCATTTCTTTAATAATACTCAGGGTTAAATTTAACAGGAGTTCTTATGAATCTAATATCTAAATTTATTAGCTGCTTTATTATCTTCCCCTTTTATGTGTCAACACTTGGTTGCTCGATTAACCCTGCAACAGGAACTCCTGATATTGTTTTAATGTCTGAAAGCTCAGAAATTGAAATGGGTAAAGAGATGCATGAAAAATTAATTAAATCTATGCCTATTTATCAAGATGAAAAACTAACTGAATATGTTAATAGCATTGGCCAAAAAATAGTAAAAAATAGTCATAGGTCGGATATTAAATATCACTTTACTATCATAGATGCGCCAGATATAAATGCATTTGCACTTCCAGGTGGTTATATTTATATAAATAGAGGACTATTGAGTTACTTAGATTCAGAAGCACAATTGGCAGCAGTGTTAGCCCACGAAGTTGGCCACGTTACTGCAAGGCATGTTGTCCGGCAAGATTCTGCTAGAAAAGGAGCCAGTGTATTATCTGTTTTATCTGTGTTTACCACAGGCAGTGCCGCTATTGGTGATGTTACCAACCTTTGGGGAACAGCAGCTGTTAAAGGTTACGGTAGAGAAATGGAGTTAGAGGCTGATGGTTTAGGCGCTGAGTATTTGTTTAACACAGGATATGACCCCCATGCCATGGTTGAAACAATTGGCGTATTGAAAGATCAAGAAAAGTTTGCGCGTTATAGAGCTAAAGAAGAAGGTAAAAAAAGTAAAAGTTACCATGGTGTATTTTCAACACATCCAAGAAATGATATTAGACTAAAAGAAGTTATCTCAAAAGCGGGTACGCTACCATCTGGAACTAATAAAAAGGTTAATGAACAGATTTATCGAGAGAAAACGGAGGGCATGATCTATGGTGTAAATTATAGCGCGCTACAAAAAAAGCAACCAATAGAAAAAAATAGATATGTTCATGAAAAATTAGGTTTTTCACTTTTATTCCCCGTTGAGTGGCAAGTTACAAATACAAGGAAAGCAATTATAAGTGAACCCAAAAGTAAATCTGCTCAAATTCAATTATTGGTTTCTAAAAGACTAAAAGGTGTTTCTCCGGGAGAACATTTAAGAAATCAAACCAAGGTATTAATGTTAAAACGTTCCGAAGACTTCAAACAAAATGGCTTGATTGGCCACACTGGCATCATAGCAGGTACTGCTGGTAACAATGATCAAAGAGTTGCCACTATTTTTCAAGGAGGTCGTGCGTTTACACTCATCACCACAGTAAATAAGCCAGATCCCAAAATAGATTACGATAGTTTATTTTTGAAAAGCATTCATAGTTTTAAACCTCATAGAGTACAAAATACTAATAAAAAGTCTAAGGTAATACATTATGTTAAGGCAAATGATCAAACTAAGTTTTCATTGCTCGCTAAGCAGTTAAAAATTGGGCTTTATGGAGAGCAACAACTTAGGTTGATTAATGGACAATACCCTAGAGGAGAGCCTTTACCTGGTCAATGGATTAAAATAATAAAGTAAAACACATTAGTTATTGAGTGCTTTTTTAGGTGTATTTGATTACACTTCGCAATCAAAAAACTAACTCGATAGGTATTTTAGTGATTGATGCATTACGTGATCAATTAACATTAATGAATGAGAACTTTGTTGAAAAGCAATCAGGATTTAAAGTGAAAGTTATTCCATATTTTTGTTCTGTATTTATTAAGAAAGATATCAAAAAAGAAGGCGTACTGACCTTTTATACAAATCAATTATTAAAAGTTTTTTTGGTTATATTATTTTTATTATTTGGCTTAGCAATTTATGATTCAGAGCAAGGTATCAATCATGGGCCTGTTCAGCTTGGTTTAGCTGTGTTAATTTTTATTAATTTAATAATTAGTCATATTGCTATTGAATCTCTGAAATCTCGAATACTATTTTGCCAAGTAAATAAAGCTCAATCGACTACCAAAGAATAGTGAATTATCCTCCTAGATTATCCCTATACAAAATAGGGATAAATTGACTACTTAATTAATTTGTTTATAATTCGAGCACAATAATAAGAAATAAAAACAATATGGTAAGTTAATATGGATTTTTCTACCGAAGAGTTAGACTTTTTTCAACAAGTATTCACATCAAATTCAGACTGCTTAGACAATAGTAATAATGAGCATAATTTAACTGTTGAAACGACTATCCCTAAAAATATAGCCGATATCCTGGGCAACGCTAAACTGACACTATTAGCGCAAATTAGCCATTATCAATTATGGTTTCCTTTAACAATAACAACCAATAAAAATAACGAATTCACTCCAATCCTTGGTACGCCTGAAATAGTCGATATGCAAGGTGTAGATCGTAGCTGGAGAGTTAATTCTCCGCCGAATGTATCATTGCATAAAAAAGGAACAAAAATACAAGTCGAAATATTATCCTTATCAAGTTCCGGTATTACAATGCGTGCAAATTGTATGACGAGTGCTAAAAAATTATTTGAAGCAAAAGAGCTTGAAATGCATTTACCAGACCAAAGGCATGTAAAACTCGCACTAGAGTCAGTTAGAACAGAAGATAATATACTCGCAGGAAAGTTCAAAAATGTAGCCCATGGCAGAGATTGCTTAAGGAAGTTTTTATTTAACCTTCATAGAACTGAGTATTCTGAGCTGTATGATAAGCTCAATTAAAGCTGACATTTCTGAATTCTTGTATATGCAAGTCTGAATTACCTGTTATCATCCCTCTTTTTGTAATATCTGATATAAAGATATTACAAATATACCTTTAAATATAAAGATAGTGCGCTCATTTTCCTGTTGATTTTTTAGGTATAAATTCATAAAACTTATTTTATTTTCTCCTAAGAAGAACTTTTTAATGAAAAAAATACTTGTTATCGGTTATGTTTGGCCTGAACCAAATTCATCTGCTGCTGGTAGCCACATGCTATCAATACTGCGATTATTTAAAAAACAAGATTGGCAAGTTGAGTTTGCAACTCCGGCTCAAAAAACTGAACATATGATAGATTTAGAGCTTGAAGAGATCACAAGTAAAGAGATTGCATTAAACTGTTCTAGTTTTGATGAATATATTACTGCTTTATCTCCAGATATCGTAATGTTCGATCGTTTTATGATGGAAGAACAATTTGGCTGGAGGGTTGATAAATATTGTCCAAATGCTTTAAAAATATTAGATACTGAAGATTTGCAATGCCTAAGAAATGCACGCCACCAAGCTCATAAACAAGAGCGAGAGATGACGCTTAATGATTTACAAAGTGATATTGCTAAAAGGGAGATCGCTGCTATCTTAAGATGCGATATATCTTTAATTATATCAAGTTTTGAAATGGATCTTCTTAAAAATACATTTAACATACCAAGTGATATTCTCCATTACTTACCGTTTATGCTAGATTTAAATAAGTTGCCAACTCATACTAAGAAATTTGAAGAACGTTCAGGTTTTATGACAATCGGAAATTTTCGTCATGCTCCTAATTGGGATGCCGTTTTATACTTACAAAAAATATGGCCTTTGATCCGAAAACAAATCCCAAACGCGCAATTAAATATTTATGGCTCTTATCCCCCACCAAAAGCAACTGCTTTGAATAATCCAAAAATAGGTTTTAATATTAAAGGTTGGGCTGATAACGCACTTGAGGTAATGGAAAATGCAAAGGTATGTTTAGCTCCGCTCAGATTTGGTGCTGGCATCAAAGGTAAATTATTAGATGCCATGATTGTCGGAACGCCAAACATCACAACTGATATCGGTGCCGAAGGTATGTCTGATAATGAACAATGGCCTGGTGCTATAAGCAATGATATTAATGATTTTGTAAAACAAGCAGTCCATTTATATAGTGACCAAGCATCTTGGAATAAATCACAACAGGCAGCGCAGCCATTACTTTATAATAAATATAATGGACATATTTTAGGTGAACAATTTATTGATAAAATATTAAGCACCATCAATGAATTAAGTTCTCATAGGTTAAACAATTTCACAGGTGCTATGCTAAAACATCACACTATGAGCAGTACTAAATATATGGCACAGTGGATTGAAGCAAAAAACAAATAAAAAATGTTAAATAAAGCGTGACAGATTATTTTTTCAATCTACAATCCCCCATAAAATTATTGCACAAATATTATATCGTAATTTGTGCAATTTATAATGCTAGCATAGAATATGCTTATTACATTTAAGCTATTAATTTTAGTTAATATAATTACCTATCGCTTTTATATATATATTTTAGCTATAGTTGATGTACTACTCATTGTGGATTGAATTTTGAACAACGCGACTTTTACTCAGAAAAGAAAATTTATAGTAAAACTTGGAAAAATGCTTCACAAGTATGGTACACCTGCCTATCGATTAGAAGCACACTTACTCAATGTAGCCAGCTCACTTGGTTTAAAGTCTTCATTTATTATTACCCCAACAGCACTAACATTTGTGATATGGAGTGAAGGCCATGAAAATGAATATACTCATGCTGCAAGAGTTACACCTGGTGAACTTGATTTAGGTTCATTATCTCGTACAGACGAGTTAGTTGATGAACTATCAAATGGTACGCGCACTTTAGAAGAAGCAGATCAGAGATTAGATTATATCAATGATTTACCTAACCCATATAGTCGAGTTGCGACAGGTTTAGCATTTTCAATGTCTGGCGGTGCTTTTGCAATGCTGATGGGCACAAGCTGGAATGATGCTTTTTGGTCAGCCATTATCAGCTTAATTGTTTATATGTTTGTACTTTGGTCTGAGCGTTCCAAAGGGGTTGCACATATGTTAGAGCCGTTAGTCGCGGTAGTTTCAGCATTATTAGCCTGTGCAATCAGTGTTTATATCGATCCAGGTATTAATATTAGATTAGTGATCCTTTCAGCTATTATAGTCTTTATTCCAGGTTTGGCATTAACACTTGGATTAGCTGAGCTTTCAGCTCGTCATTTGGTTTCAGGAACAGCTAGGATTATGGATGCCATCATGCTGTTATTTAAATTATACTTTGGTGCCTTTTTAGGTATGGCACTCGGTTTTGCAATATTTGGTCAAGCTGAGTTTATTGCGCCTGTGCCACTTGAAAAGTGGACCGCTTGGGTTGCGATTGCAGCATTATGTACAAGCTTAATTATTATATTCAAGACCAAAGCCAAGCACGCCCTTTGGTCAATTGCTTCGGGCTTCATAGCTTTTGGTGCAAGTTATTTAGGTGGTATATATTTAGATTTCACATTAGGTGCTTTTGTAGGCGCTTTTGCTGTTGGTATTTATAGTAATTTATTTACACGTATTGCGAATGCGCCCGCTTGTATCGTATCAATGCAAGGTTTGATTGTTTTAGTACCTGGCAGTAAAACTTATATTGGTTTAAATGCGTTAATGTCAGGGCAAGACTTTTTGCATACAGATCATATTGGTCAGCAAACCTTTATTATCTTTATGTCTTTAATTGCGGGAATTATCTTTGCTAACGTAGCGCTTCCTCCAAAGAAAAGCCTTTAATTATAAAGCCCTATTTATTAGGGCTCTCCTACAGTGTTCGAAACTGTATCTAAGCTGAATATCTCCTATTTTAACCTGCTTAAAGCACTCTCTAATTGTGAGTTTTTGTCACGTTTGTAATCACAGGTTATCAATGGTAATAATTGGTAAAGTTGGTAATTTTTTCAATTTTAGCATGGCATACTGTCGCCAATTGATAGATAACAGGATCTAAAAAATGAAATTATACCAGACAAAAAAACTTGCTTTACCAGCATTAGTAGGACTTATATTAGCTGGCTGTGGTAGTAGCTCAAGTGATTCAAACAACAATGGTTATGTTCAATTCTATAATGGTTCATACAATAGCCCACTGACAACATTAGTTGTTGATGATATCGTAAGAACAGGTGGTGAGTTTGGTGAAGTATCTACTCGCCATAGTTACCAACCAGATACTTACGAAGTAAGTTACGAATATCAAAATGATGATGGTGATTATAAATCTATCTTGGAACAAGATGTAAAAATTCGGTCAGACCAAAAACAGCTTATGATTATGACTGGCGATTTTGAAACGCCTACATTCACAGAAATAACAATTGATGATGTTGATGAAGCAGATGCTGATGATGATTTATTTAGCTTAGCATTTATCAGCACTTCGGGTTCTGATATAAACTTTGATGTTTATCTTGCTATTGAAGATGGCGATTTTACTGATGCAGAATTTGTAACTACAACAGCTAAATTATCTGCTAGTGATTTTATTAATTATGTAGAAGGTAGTTTTAGCATATATGTGACTAAAGCTGGTGAAGATGACGTTATCTTCCGCTCTACTGAAACATCTTTATACGATGGCACTAGCTA
>Ga0209395_1003918_pt1 | contig 17956 bp, 18 predicted proteins | sample GOMGulsemesocosm_3_FD_184635 | JGI IMG/M metagenome (GOLD analysis project Ga0209395, IMG submission 184635) | Methane-oxidizing microbial communities from mesocosms in the Gulf of Mexico - GOM9D Gulf of Mexico (SPAdes) (version 2) | ecosystem: Environmental > Aquatic > Marine > Cold seeps... | reverse complement strand
AGCAAAGCCATAATTGTGGCGGTCTTGATGAAAGTGGTCTGCATCGATCTCTCCTGGCGTCTTTATAGTTCTATACCCTGCGTCGCACGGCGCGTCACCTGGTCTTATTTGACATCGTCAAATACTGACAGATTCAGCTTGGTTATTTAGTTTTCTTTTCGCCAGAAAACAAAACCAGCCCAAAAGCGCCTATGAAAATCATGATGTCTGCAATGTTAAAGGAATACGGGTTTGCAAAGCCACAGCAAGACATATTCAGAAAATCAAGCACCGCGCCGTAAATCACCCGATCCACCACGTTGGCCAGCGCACCGCCGATGAGAAAACCACCGAAAATCTGCATTCCGCGTTTATCGCCTTCACTGCGCACCCACCAGAATACCCAAGCAATGATCGCCAAGGAAAGCACAATCAATATCCAACGAGACGTACTAAATAACCCGAAGTTAATGCCCGTATTATAAGCCATGTGGAAATTCAGGTAAGGGGGCCAGACCTCCATCACAGCAAGGGTTTTCAGATCCAACCATTCCACAACAATCAGTTTTGACAGCTGATCGACAACAAAGGCTAGGAGCCCGGCAAAAAACATGCGTTTCATAATGTCGGGCTCCTTCGCCTATTTTTCTTAGTGACGGAAATGGCGCATGCCAGTGAATACCATGGCAAGGCCAGCTTCATTTGCTGCATCAATTACGTCTTGGTCTTTCATGGAGCCACCCGGCTGGATCACGCAAGTCGCGCCTGCTGCCGCCGCTTCCAGCAACCCGTCTGGAAAGGGGAAGAAGGCATCAGAAGCCACAGCAGACCCTTTGGCTGGGCTCGCCTCCAAGCCCAACACATCAGCCATACGTTGTGCTTTGGATGCGGCCACATTGGCACTGTCGAGGCGGCTCATCTGGCCAGCACCCACACCAACCGTCGCATAATCTTTGACGTAAATGATCGCGTTTGACTTCACGTGCTTGGCAACTTTCCAAGCAAACAGAAGATCTTGCATCTGCTCATCGGTCGGTGCTTTTTCAGTCACAACTTTCAGGTCGTCAATGCCGACGTAACCCACGTCTTTGTCTTGCACCAACATGCCACCAGACACTTGCTTATAAGTGGTGATCGCCGCACGCGGCACAGGCAAGGCATCCGTCAAAAGCAAACGCAGGTTTTTCTTCGCTGCAAAGATTTCCTTAGCTTCGTCAGATGCCCCGGGCGCGATAACAACCTCAGTAAAGATCTCAACGATTTTGGCAGCGGTTGCGGCATCCAGCGGTTGGTTCAGCGCAACAATCCCACCAAAGGCAGAGGTGCGATCACAATCAAAAGCCTTCTGGTAAGCCTCTGTCAGAGTTGCACCCTTCGCCACGCCACAAGGATTTGCATGTTTAATGATTGCGACTGCGGCTGTCTCAGCCGGGTCAAACTCTGCAACCAGTTCATAGGCTGCGTCAGTGTCGTTGATGTTATTGTATGACAGTTCTTTGCCCTGCAATTGAACTGCCGTTGCTACACCCGAGCGAGAAGAACCATCGGTGTAGAACGCAGCCTGCTGGTGGCTATTTTCACCATAGCGCAGGGTTTGTTTTAACTCGCCCGAGAACACGCGACGACGCGGGGTCTCAACACCAATGGCAGAAGCCATCCAAGTGGAAACGGCCGCATCATAGGCACCGGTACGGGCATAAGCGGTCTGCGCCAGCTTCTTGCGGAATTTCGGGCAAGTCGCGCCATTGTGTTGATCCATATCACCCAGCAACTTGTCGTAATCCTGCACATCCACAACCACACTGACGAATGCATGATTTTTGGCTGCCGCACGGATCATCGCCGGGCCACCAATATCGATATTTTCAATGCAGGTGTCATAATCGGCACCCTTGGCGACGGTTTCTTCAAATGGGTAAAGGTTCACAACAAGAAGGTCGATCGCATCAATGCCATGTTCGTTCATTGCGGCAATGTGTTCGTCATTGTCACGCAGCGCCAGCAACCCACCGTGCACATTTGGATGTAGTGTTTTGACCCGCCCATCCATCATCTCAGGGAAGCCGGTGACGTCGGATACATCTCGTACAGAAATGCCTGCATCCCGAATTGCAGCAGCGGAACCGCCAGTCGAAAGCAGCTCAACACCGCGGTCAGTCAAAGCACGGGCGAGGTCAATCAACCCGGTTTTATCGGAAACAGAAATAAGGGCGCGGCGGATAGGAGAAAGATCGGTCATCAGGGTTTCCTGGTTTGGGGCAGAACAAGGTCACGTGTCGAAGCCGGGCTCATCCCTTTGCAGATCACGGATACCAGTTGGTGTGTCCTGCGCCTTGGCCAGAGTCCAGCTTATGCGGGCGGCATACTCCATAACCCGGCCAGAGAGAACGATTTGTTTTGTCGCACGCGGCTTAATTCGGTCTTTTTCTAGATAAACGGAGGGTTCCAAGCTAATTCCATGGCTGCCATTCTGCCGAAACACCCAAATTTCACCGCTGCGCAGGGCAAGCGAGACAGCATTCCCCCCCATATCAAGTGCGGCATCTACCTCAGGATGCAGGTGGAAACGTAGCTGAAATTCGATACCTTGAAGTTTTACCCCATCCATCGCAGTGTCAAATTGCGCTTTGTCGTGATCGGTGATCGTCGCCAGCGTATCTTCGCCAATCAACGCGCGGCCATCTTGGCTAAGATCCAATTCGCGCACATGGGTCAGGCCGTGACTTTTGCGATACCCGTCATGTCCGCCGTGGAAACGGATCGTTTCTAGACCGCTGGTTTGCTCAATGCGCACATCTTTTGGGCCTTGGGTTAGCAATTCACGCTTTTGCCCCCCAACGAAACCAGGTGTACCCAGGCGCGCCGAAGAATAGCCATCAAGGCCGAGGGTCGAATGCGACGGCGTGGCCCGCCCGGCACGTTGCCAATCTTCGCCAAACCCGGCACCGGAACCGCAGTTCACAATCAAAGGCCGACGGCCAGAAGTAAGCTCCATCGCGAAGGTTGATGCATGGGCATTTGCCGAGAACTCCCCTTCTGGCGGGGAGGCCGCATCAATCACCACGCTTGTGCGCCCCGCCTGCAGGCGCGCATAGCCCATCGCAAGACCTTTGCGAGTTTTTGAACGCACCCCGGAAGCCGCCAACGCATGGTCCAACCGTCCCTCAATACCGCGCCCGCCACCGTGGAATCTTGCAAGGCCTCCATCAGAATGACGTAGGCTGCGCAGCGTCGGCGCAAGGCGTTCAATCGCGGCCAAATGATCTTTTGATGTCATGCGCCCAGCTTCAGCCAATGCAGCAGCGGCCCAAGTCAGCAATGTAAAGACTTCTAGTAACTCTTCGGGGTTTCGCGTGGGGATACCGCCCTGCTCATCAATCTGCGCAATGCATTCTTTTGCCAAAGCGTCAACGGCGGGCTTCACCAGATGATCTATCCCCGTCAACGCAAGGCCAGCATAAACGAGGCCAGTCAATGCTTCAAAACGGGGTAGACCCGGTGCTGCGGCTTTCCAACGTTTGGACAGGAAGATCACCTGTTGCCCGATGCAGCCAAAATACTGCTCAGATTGCTCTGAGGGTAGGCCGTTCATCAAAAACAATGCGTGATTGATCCAACGAATAACCCGCCGCCCTGTTAGATCCGGGGTCCACCCAGCACCTTTGCCTTCGCCATAACGTTCAATCCACGCCATAAGCCAAGCTTGGGATTTACTACGGGCATTCCAGTCACCGACCGCCGCGAGATCATCAAGCCATGTAAACCCATGCAATTGCTCATCAAAGCCAGCAGTGGGAATATCAATGTCCCAGATCAACGTGTCGCGCGCTTCCACCAAATGGCCCGCGAACAGGAAATTTCCGGCACAAAGCTGCCGACCCTTCGCAAAAGATCCAAGTGTACGGGGTTCTGGTTGTGACACGAATCCCGTCGCTGGGCGCGCCCGAGAAGACCGCCGCGCTTGTAGCCGATTCGCTAAACGAACCAGTTTTGCGTTGATAGTTTCGCTTCGTGCCACGCGCCTGCCTGTTTTCCTGCGCTCCGCCGGGCATTCGCCTCTTGCGGTGAGTCTGAGAGAGGGGCCGGATCAATGCCGACAGTTCAGGACAGCTTAAACCGCACTGGTGAAGCTGTCACCGGTGAAAAACGATTCAATTTTTGCGCAGCACAGCCATATAGAAGCCGTCCATCCCGCCCTGTGCCGCCAGATAGTCAGGCCGCAGACGCAAGCCACCCTCTGCGCTGTGCCACTCTTGTGGTAAATCAGGCAGATCAATCGGCGCAACTTCGAGATCCTGATGGCGCTTCAAGGCATCCTCAATCTGAATTTCGCCCTCATCCGGCAACAATGAACACGTACAGAAAACCAGCCGCCCACCAGGAGCAAGCAGAGTTAACGCGTGATCGATCATACGTTCCTGCAACGCGAAAAGTTCAGGGAACTCAGAGCCATCTTTGGCGCGGGCCAAATCAGGGTGACGGCGCATAGTGCCCGTGGCAGAACAAGGCGCATCCAATAGGATCGCATCATATTGCCCCTGATGTTCAAGTGCGTCACCCGTGACCAGATGTGCTTTCAACCCAGTGCGATCTAGATTTTCCTGAACCCGCGCCATACGTTTTTCTGACAAATCCAGCGCAGTGACTTCGGCACCCAAAGCGGCCATTTGCATAGTTTTGCCACCAGGGGCTGCACAAAGGTCCAGTACTTTTTCACCTGATTTCAACTGCAATAACTGCACTGGCAAGGCCGCAGCCATATCCTGCACCCACCAGTCGCCCTCAGTGAAGCCGTCCATTTTGCTGACTTGAGCGAACTCACGCAAACGAACAGAGCCGCCCGGCATAACTTCGCCACCAAGGCGCGCCGCAAGGGCCGTGCTATTGCCATCCTTTGGTGTCAAATCCAGTGGCGGCAGACCTGCCTGCACACCTTCCATCGCTACGATCACTGCTTTGCCGTAATCCGCAATCAGCGGCTTGCGCAGCCATTTTGGCAGCAGTGGCGTTGATAATGTGTCCCATTTCACAGGGCCTTCATTGGCAACTTTGCGCAGAGTCGCATTGATCAAGCCTTTGAAATGCCTTGTGTCTGCGTGTTTCTGCGCAAGGCCTACCATCGCATTCACGACACCATGCCCGGCACCTTTTTCAACGCAAATCTCAACCGTACCCAAGCGCAGCAGAACCATAGCTTCCGGCGCGGGCATCTTGCGTAAATATCGACCAAGCAGGCGATCCGCGCGATCCATCCAGCGTAGCGTCGACACGGCAAGCCGTTGCGCACGCGCTAAATCTGCAGAATCAGTAAGTTTCGGCGCGGGAAGTTCAGACAAAAGACGCCCATCTATGAGCACGCCGCGCAATAATGCCGCTGCTGCCTGTCTTGCTGCCAATCCCTGCTCTGCCATATCAGCGCCCTTTGCTTGCCGGTAAGGCTTGTTTCCCTATATGACAGAGGCGAACACCACAAGCTGCACGAAGGGTCGCAACATGTCAGAGACCGAGAAATTTGATCTTTCCACCCCTGCAGGCCGCGCATTGGCCGAGGCCAGCGCACGTAAAAAGACAGCGCAGGAAACAGAACTGCCAACAGAGCTGGGCGGACGCGAAGGCCCCGAACCCGTGCGTTATGGCGATTGGGAAAGAAAAGGAATTGCGGTCGACTTTTGATCTCGCAGCGAAACATGATTATCGAAATCCGCAGATACACTCTGAAACCCGGCAAACGCGAAGAGTTCATCACATTCTTTGAAGCCGTGAATCGCCCAGCCTTGCGCGACGCAGGCATGTTGGTTTTCGGCCCTATGCGGGACGAAGAAAATTCAAATGTTGTGCATTGGATGCGTGCTTTTGAATCCCACGATCAGCGCGAGGCGATCAAAAATGCTTTTTACGACGGCCCTATTTGGACAAAAGATGTTGAGCCCATCGTGATGCCAATGATCGAACGCTTTGAGGCATCCGTCGTCAGCACCACCGATGGATTCGAAAGTTTTAGCGGAAAAACAGCGCTTTAATTCAGCCCCAGTACATCCAACATGTCGTATTCACCCGGTTTCTTTCCGATCCCCCAAAGCGCAGCTTTCACAGCGCCGCGGGCATAAATACCTCGATCACTGGCGGCGTGGCGTAGGGTAATACGCTCGCCAGGGCCAGCAAACAGCACGTCATGTTCGCCAATAATATCGCCACCACGAATGTTGGAAAATCCGATATGGCCGCGTTCGCGTTTGCCGGTGATGCCGTGACGGGCATTGTCGGATACATCTTTCAGATCAACACCACGCCCTTCGGCGGCGGCCTCGCCCAGCATCAAAGCTGTGCCTGATGGGGCGTCAACTTTTTGATTGTGATGGGCTTCAATCACTTCAATGTCGAAATCTTCGTCTAAGGCGGCCGCGACCTTTTTCGTTAGCTGCATCAGCAAGTTAACCCCAAGGCTCATATTACCAGCGCGCACGATTGTGGCGTGCAAGGCCGCGAAACCAAGACGTTCAATATGGTGATCTTCAAAACCTGTGGTGCCAATCACATGCACGGCACGGGCCTGTGCGGCGAGATCGGCAAATTCCACGGAGGCATCGGGGGACGTGAAATCAATCACCACTTGCGCTTTGGCAAAGGCCTCTAGTGCGTCGTCGGTTACCGCCACCCCAATAGCGGCACCACCCATCGCTTCGCCCACATCGCGACCGATCCAGTCATGACCGGGGCGTTCAAGTGCCGCCACTAGGCGTAGTTTATCACCCGCAGCAATCGTTTTCATCAGCATCTGCCCCATACGGCCGGACGCCCCTGTAATTACCACACCGGGAAGATCTGTCATCACGCGCACTCCATTTATGTCATAGCAGGCAATAGCCTGAGTTAGGCGCTCTGAAAACCCCTGCTTGCGCCGGGCGTGTTGCGCAATTAAACGAAGCATATGGCAAAGAACACACATAGCACCGGGCGCGGCCCGTCTCAGCGGCAGCTTCGCGTCGGCGAACTGATCCGTCGTAACCTGTCTGAAATCCTGATGCGTGGTGACATCCACGATCCAGATCTCAACCGTATATCCATTACTGTGGGCGAGGTGCGCTGCACCCCGGACCTGCATGTTGCAACCGCGTTCATTCTTCCCCTTGGTGGCAAAGGCGCACCGGAAGCTTTGGATCTACTGCGCAAAAACCGGCATGAAATTCGCCGCACCATTGGCAAAAAGATGGGCCTGAAACATACGCCAGAATTGCGTTATGAAATCGACGGCACTTTTGATCAGATGGATGCAACACGACGTTTGCTGGAAAACGAAACCGTTAAGCGTGATGTCGCAGCTAAGGATGAGGATACCGATAGTTGAGAACCCTGATCGCAGCCCTGTTTTGTCTTCTTTGTGGTCCTGCTATCGCGCAGAATGACACGCAGGCCTGCGAAGACGTAGTTTGGCTAGATCAATCTTTCACCATTTGTGAAGTCCAAGCTGGCAGCGATCTTCGCCTGTTCCACTCGGATGGCAACGGTAATCTTCTCGGCAGTTTTTCTGCGGTCAACGCCCATTTACCTGAAGGTCAGTCTTTAGGTTTTGCCATGAACGCTGGCATGTATCACAATGATTACAGCCCTGTGGGGCTTTTTATTGAAGAAGGCGAAGTCAAGGGATCGCTAGCGTCTGGTGGCGGGTTTGGTAATTTTGGCCTCACTCCCAACGGCGTATTTTGTATTAATCAAACGTTTCAAGTCATTGAAACCAATGCGTTTCGCGACACCGCGCCCACATGTGACTATGCGACACAATCTGGGCCTATGCTGGTGATCGATGGCGAATTACACCCGCGCCTGTTGCCCGAAGGCACTTCAAAATACATCCGAAATGGCGTGGGGGCGTCAGAAGATGGGCAACGCGCTGTCTTTGCAATTTCAAATGAACGGGTCAATTTCCATGACTTCGCAACACTCTTCCGCGATCATATTGGATTACCAAATGCCCTGTATTTCGATGGCAAAGTCTCACGCCTATATGACAGCATAAGTGGGCGTTCAGATTTTGGATTTTCGCTTGGGGTGATTGTTGGAACTGTTACCACGCCCTGAAATGCAAAAACGCGCGCCTGATTTCAGACACGCGTTTTTAAATGTTTGGCTTCCAAGGCAATGCCTCAGAAATCGAGGTTTTCCACGCTAAGCGCATTGGTCTGAATGAACTCGCGGCGGGGTTCAACGACGTCACCCATGAGCTTGGTGAAAATATCGTCGGCCTCAGCCAGATCATCTATTTTCACCTGAAGCAATGTGCGTGCATCCGGGTCAAGCGTGGTTTCCCATAGTTGGTCTGGGTTCATCTCACCCAAGCCTTTATAGCGCTGTAAGGACAGGCCCTTTTCGCCTTCCTGAAGGATTGCTTTCAACAGCTCGGTTGGGCTGTTGATCAACGTCGCCTTATCCTTGCGAACAAGGCGGGCAGGTTGGCCATAGGTTTCTTTCAGGCTTTCGGTGTAGGTGCCCAATTTTCGAGCTTCACCGGAACGAATTACGTGACCATCAAGAGTACGGACTTCTTCCACGCCGCGCAAAAGTCGGGCAAGACGAATGCCTTTATCTTGCGTTGGGCGGCCTTGCCAACCCTGTTCATACTCGGTGGCAATCAAGTTCAGACGTGCAGCAATGGCATCTGCGACACCTTGCAAATTCTGATCAGCAGCGCCGGGAACAAAGGCCGAAGCAATCGCGGCTTGTTCCAGAATATGTTGCGGGTGATGGGTCGCGAACGCCTGCAAAATACGGCGTACTTGGCGGGCCTCGTCCACAACGCGCAAAAGATCCTGACCAGCTATTTCTTCACCAGTTGTCAGTTTCAGCGTTGCGCCATCGATGCCTTGCTGGATCAAATAATCGTCCATAGCGGCCTGATCTTTCAGGTAAACTTCTGATTTACCACGTGAAACCTTATAAAGCGGCGGTTGTGCGATATACAGATACCCACCTTCAATCAATTCCGGCATTTGACGGAAGAAGAAGGTAAGCAACAATGTCCGAATGTGGGCGCCATCGACATCCGCATCGGTCATAATGACGATCTTGTGATACCGCAGCTTTTCGATATTGAATTCATCGCGGCCAATACCGGTGCCAAGGGCCATCACAAGGTTGCCGATTTCCTGACTGGCAAGCATTCGGTCAAAACGGGCACGTTCGACATTCAGGATCTTACCTTTCAGAGGCAAAATCGCCTGTGTCATACGATCACGACCGGTCTGAGCAGAACCACCGGCGGAATCCCCTTCCACTAAGAATACTTCGGTTTTAGACGGATCTTTTTCAGAGCAGTCCTTAAGTTTCCCAGCAAGGAAGTTCACATCCATCGCGGTTTTGCGGCGCGTCAAATCGCGGGCTTTACGCGCGGCTTCGCGGGCATGTGCCGCTTCGACGATTTTTGACACGATGATCTTGGCTTCGGTCGGATTTTCTTCGAACCATTCCGTCAGTTTTTCGTTTACCAAGCCTTCAACAGCCGGGCGAACTTCAGAACTTACCAGCTTATCTTTGGTCTGGGATGAGAACTTTGGATCGGGCACTTTCACCGACAGAACACAGGTCAGACCTTCACGTGAATCGTCGCCAGTGAAGTTGATTTTTTCCTTTTTCGCGATGCCCGAAGACTGAGCATAATTGTTGATCGTCCTAGTCAACGCGCCGCGAAAACCAGCGATGTGCGCGCCGCCATCACGTTGCGGAATATTGTTCGTGAAAGGTAGCACATTTTCATGATAGCTGTCGTTCCACCACATCGCGACTTCAACGACAATATCATCTTTTTCGCCGGTGAAAAAGATCGGCTCTGGCATGATTGCCGTTTTAGAACGGTCAAGATATTTAACGAATTCCTTCACACCACCATCATAGAACAACTCAGATTCCAGAGGTTCCACCGGGCGTTCATCGCGAAGAATGATCCGTACGCCAGAGTTCAAGAACGCCAGTTCGCGCAGTCGTTTTTCCAGCGTTTCAAATGAATATTCTAGATTTGAAAAGGTATCAGTTGAGGCCAAGAAGCGAACCTCAGTGCCCTTACGGCCATTCGCATCGCCAACGACACGCAGATGTTCAGTTGTGTCGCCATGGCCAAATTTTGCAAAATGTTCTTTACCATCCCGCCAAACCCGCAGCTCAAGCCAGACAGACAGCGCGTTCACAACGGAAACACCCACGCCATGCAGACCACCAGAAACCTTGTAGGAGTTGCTGTCGAACTTACCGCCAGCGTGCAGCTGGGTCATGATGACCTCGGCCGCAGAAACACCCTCTTCTTCGTGCATGCCAACGGGAATACCACGACCGTTATCAGACACAGATACGCTGGAATCCGCATGGATCGTAACGCTAACATGATCTGCATGACCGGCCAGTGCTTCATCGATGCCGTTATCAACGACCTCATAGACCATATGGTGCAAACCAGAGCCATCATCCGTGTCCCCGATATACATGCCGGGGCGCTTGCGAACTGCCTCTAAACCTTTGAGAACTTTGATAGAATCTGCGCCATATTCTTCTGGCTGCTGATTGTCGTCAGACATACTGCGTTTCCTCGTAATTTGAGGGTTTTTATAGCTGATTTTACATTGGGTGTCACGCGGATCGCGACAGATTTATGTCAGGCAAAGGGAATGATTAGGCCGACACAAATCAATAGGCTACCCGCAATGATATTCATGCGCTTCAACGCGCCGGGGGTCGTTACGAAGCGGCGCATACGATCGACAAACAACGCAAAGAAAAGGTTGCCGACCAGCGGCACAATCATAGAGGCGGCGCAAATCGCGATGATGTCAGGCGTGGTGATTTTGGTGAGGTCAAAAAAACCTGGCAGGATGCCCATATAGAAGATCACAGCCTTAGGGTTTGTCATGATCACGATCACACCCGCCACAAAGCCGGCCCACATTCCAGGGGCCGTAAGGCGGCTGTTTTTGCCAATTTCATTGTCCGCGTGGCGAATCAAATTGACCCCCATAAAAATGAAAACCCCAACAGCAACCCAACGCAAGATCATCATGAAGCCGGCGATTTCCTGCACCAACCAGCTAACACCGAGAACCGCAAGAAAAGGCCAAATCGCGTCTCCAATAACAACCCCAAGCGCCAATGGCCAAGCCGCGTGAAAACCACCGGACATTGCGCGCGCAACGATTGCAATCCAGACCGGGCCCGGCGTTAGGAACAGCACGCCAACGGCGCAGGCATATAGGAAAAGCTCCCAAGCGGAGAGAGTCATGTGAAGGCCTCGTTCGCCAATTTGATATGCAGCTGCTCCGTCGTCGGATGCTCTCCCTCAGACACGAAGGTCACTGCATTCATCGCAAGTAAAACGAGATCAGATGACATTGGTAATACTTTCTCCGTTTTGTTCGGTGACTTCCAGTCGCAAGGCGTTTTCATCTAATGAATCAAATAATTCCGCACCTGTGCCTGTCATGAACGCCTGCGCACCAAGGGCTGTAATTTCATGATAAAGTGCTGCACGACGATTGCTGTCAAGGTGGGCTGCAACCTCATCCAGCAAAAGAATGGGCGGAGCGCCAAAACTTTGGGCAAGCGCACGTCCATTGGCGAGGATGAGAGAGATCAAAAGCGCTTTTTGTTCACCAGTAGAGCATTCCTTGGCCGCGACACCTTTGGCAGTGAAGATCGCTGACAAATCCGCACGATGCGGGCCAACCAAAGTGCGCCCGGCCGCAAGATCCCGAGGGCGGGACGCCGCCAAAGCATCAGCGAGGGCTTCTGCGTTATCAACAGGTTCAACCCCCTCAGCCATGGTTATGGAAAGGTTCGAGCGGGGAAACTCAGTTTCCGCGCCCTCCTGTGCTTCGGTCAATGCGGTGATGGTGGCGGTTCGTGCTGACTGAATAGCTGCGCCAGAATCCGACATTTGCGCCTCAAGCGCGCGATACCAATGAACGTCACGCACCTGATCTTTCAGCAGCCTATTACGTTCACGCATGGCTTTTTCATAGGTCAGCGTGTTCTGTGCATGGGTTGGGTCAAAGCTGAGAACCATACGATCAAGGAAGCGGCGACGACCATCGGCCCCCTCCATCCAGAGACGATCCATTGAGGGCACAAGCCAAAGAATACGGGCGATGCGACCAAGCGCGATCTGGTTGGCATTTTTGCCGTCAATGCGAACGCTACGCCCCTGCCCACCTTCAAGCCAGGTTTCGACCTCGTGAATTTGATGCAGGCTTTGCAGTTCAGCTGCGATTTTCCAGCCTACCGTTTCGGGCTTGCGGACCATATCATCACTGGCAGCGCGGCGCAGGCCACGGCCAGGGGAAAGCATCGAAATTGCTTCAATAATATTTGTTTTTCCGGCCCCATTCGGCCCATAGATCGCAGCAGGACCAAGGGCGCAATCAAGGCTTAACGCTTTGTGAGAGCGGAAATGCGAAAGCCGGAGCTTTCGCAGAGCAAGCCCCGACAATTACGTCACACGCGCATGGGCATGACGACATAAATGGCCGAAGTGTCGCTGCCTTCGCGCATCAAAGTTGGATCACCGGAAGAGTTGAACATGAAGACTGCGTTTTCACGATCAACCTGATTAGCAATTTCCAGCAGGTATTTGGCATTGAACCCGATTTCAAGACGCTCGTCACCATAGGCAACAGCAAGTTCTTCTTCCGCAGCACCGCTATCTGGCGCGTTGACGGACAGAATGAGACGATCTTCATCAAGGGACAATTTCACAGCGCGGGAACGTTCAGAGGACACCGTCGCAACACGATCAACAGCTTTGGCAAAATCGGATGCATCAACCTCCAGTTTGCGAGTGTTACCTTGCGGAATTACACGAGTGTAATCGGGGAAGGTCCCGTCGATAACCTTGGAGGTCAGGGTGATGTCAGGTGTTGCAAAGCGCACTTTGGTCTCAGACACAGAAACCGCGATTTCCATATCGTCGTCATCAAGAAGCTTACGCATCTCCCCCACGGTTTTACGGGGAACGATCACGCCAGGCATCACTTCTGCGCCTTCAGGCATTGCACAATCGATGCGCGCAAGGCGGTGACCATCAGTAGCAACACAACGCAGCATCTTGCCGTCTTCAGCGTCAGCGATATGCATGTAAACGCCGTTCAAATAGTAACGGGTTTCTTCCGTGGAGATCGCGAATTTAGATTTATCGAAAAGACGGCGTAAATCGGCGGCTTTTGCGCTGAAATTTGCTGAATATTCAGAGGTAGCCATGATGGGAAAATCTTCGCGCGGCAAAGTTGCCAGCGAGAAGTTGGAACGTCCCGCTTCCACGATCAAACGGCCAGCTGCGCCATCTTCAGTCAACGTGACAAGGGCGCCATCGGGAAGTTTGCGCACGATCTCATGAAGGGTCACTGCGGACACAGTAATCGCACCAGCACGTTCGACTTGCGCGAGGGCCTTGTCGACCACTTCGATATCAAGATCGGTAGCTCGGAAGCTGGCGGTTTCGCCTTCGGCTTCAATCAAGACGTTGGCAAGGATCGGAATGGTATTACGCCGCTCAACAACTGATTGTGCCTGTGACACGGCTTTCAGAAGGGCTGCACGCTCGATGCTGAGTTTCATTCCGTTGCTCCTTGTTTGGCGAGTTTTACCCGCCGGGACGCCGAATGTAGCGCATTCTCGCGGCCCATGAAATCATTTTTCCGAATGTTCAATGGAATAGGCGGGGCGTCAAGGCCCCAGCCCGTTATCTGGCGAGATTATATGCGAAAATCAGGCTTCGAGCGCTCGGCGCAACAGTTCGAGATCATCCTCAAGCTGAGAATCAGACGCACGGAGCTCTTCGATGCGTTTCACGCCATGCATAACCGTGGTGTGATCACGCCCACCAAACCGCCGCCCAATATCGGGCAATGACCGAGTGGTAAGCTGTTTTGCCAAGTACATTGCAACCTGGCGTGGGCGCGCGATGTTACGCACACGGCGTGGGCCGATCATCTCCGACAGGCGAATGTTGTAATGATCACTGACCTTGCGTTGAATTTCATCAACGGTGATTTTGCGGTCGGAAGACCGTAAAACATCGGCCAAACAATCCTGTGCCAACTCTAGCGTGATTTCACGGCCAACAAGTGATCCGAAGGCGAAAAGACGGGTCAAAGCCCCCTCAAGCACACGTACATTGGTGGAAATGCGGTGCGCAAGGAATTCGAGCACGCCATCAGCGATGACAAGGGACGGATCTCTGACTAGGTGTGTTTCAACTTTATGCTGCAAAATGCCTAGGCGGAGTTCATAATCTGTCGGATGTAGATCAACCACGAGTCCGCTTTGCATCCGGGACCGAATACGATCTTCGAGTTCTTTGATTTCGCCTGGGGCGCGATCTGCAGAAATGATGATCTGTTTGTTCTGATCCACCAACGCGTTAAATGTATGGAAAAATTCTTCTTGAGTAGAACCTTTGCCCGCGATGAACTGAACGTCATCCACCATCAAGATATCCACAGCGCGAAACAACTGCTTGAAATCCATCATCTTTTTGTCGCGTAGCGCTTGTACAAATTTGTACATAAACTGCTCAGCAGACAGATAAACCACGTTTAGATCAGGGCGTTGTGTACGCAGTTGATTGGCAATCGCATGCATTAGGTGCGTTTTACCAAGGCCAACACCACCGTACAAAAACAGAGGATTGAAGGCGACTTCGCCCCCTTCAGCCACACGACGCGCGGCTGCGTGAGCAAGCTCGTTTGGCTTACCCACAACAAAACTATCAAAGGTGAAACGTGCATCAAGCGGCGCACCAGGCACAACAGATGTCGCCTTCTTTGACACAGCGGCCTGTTGTGGGCGTGAAACAGCTTTCGCCTCAGACGCCGGAACGTCACTAATCGCACGCTTAGCAGCACGCGCCGCGCCGACCGAGAATTCAAGACGGCTTACCGCTTCACCGCTGCTTTTAAGCAACTGCACAATATCATCGCCAAAGTTACGAGATACCCAGTTCCCCATGAAGTTCGTCGGCACACGAAATACAGCTACGCCATTGTCGAGACCAGAGAGCTCAAGAGGCTCGATCCAGTTCACATAATTATTCTTACCAACGGTGGCCTCGAGGCCTTCCCTGATTTTGACCCAAGATTGGTTCATCATTATTTTTAACCCGCGTCGTCAACATCCACATTACGACTGGCGCCATGCCAGCCCTCTCAACTTCCAGCCGTTAAGCTGGCCCCTCCGTCCCTCGAAATTCAGGTCACCTTCAAATCCTTCGGCTATATTGATGCATTGCACCGACTTCCCACAGTCAGACAACAGATCAGCCACCGCTCTCGCGGCATGAAGAGAACGCACTCCGGACCGGCACAGGAAAAGCAGCTTAGCAGGGATTTCCCCATCTAGTGCTTCCAGTACCTCCTCCCCGAAATGCGGATTTGCAGACATTGAAGGATAGCTGGCCCATTCGACAAAAATCGTCTCTTGGTTCAACCCCCTTAAATCAGGAACGCCGACAAATCCCCATTCGGCGCGCGTCCTGACGTCAATAAGTCTCGTGTTGTTTTCGTCTGTCAAAATGTTCCACGCGTCTTGTGGAGTTACTTCTGAAATACTTGAAACCAACCCTGGGCTCATTGCTTGTCCCCTAAGGTAAACGTGAATCGCTTGAACAAATTAGCAAGCTGTAGGCGCCTCGCGCAATAGAACTTCATCCTTGACTCACACTTTGTGAATTCGAATCCTCGGGTCACTATTTTTAACGTTTAAAACAAGGGGGCGCTGCAATTGCGATGCTGCAAATGCAAAGAAGCGGCGCACCCCAAACAGGGTACGCCGCTTCAGAATCAGTAATGTGTTGCAGTTCAGCCGAGTGCTTTTACACGGGCAGAAAGGCGAGACATTTTGCGGGAAGCTGTGTTCTTGTGGTAAACACCTTTTGTCACGCCGCGCATCAGTTCTGGCTGAACAGCTTTCAGTGCTGCAACAGATGCGTCTTTGTCGCCAGAAGCGATTGCTTCTTCTGCCTTACGCAGGAACGTACGGATACGTGAACGACGTGCTTTGTTTACTGCAAAGCGGGTTTCGTTCTGACGGGCGCGTTTTTTAGCTTGAGGCGTATTTGCCATGTTCTCTGTTCCTTCTCGCCGGACGTGGCCGGGCATTGAATTCTATTCCGCGCAGCAGGTCCAACCGGGTTCAGAACCGATGATTCTGGCCAAAGCGGGCCTCACACGCATGTATAACGGCAGTCATTAGGGTATTTTAGCCCGAAGGGAAACCCCAAAACGCCTGAAAATGTGATCCGTAACAAGCGCCACGGATCACAGAGTAAATTATTTGTCCCGGAACTGCGCTTGGCGCTTTTCTAGGAAGGCGCCCATACCCTCTTTTTGGTCTTCCGACGCAAAGAGAGAATGGAAGGCCCGGCGTTCAAACAGCAAACCTTCGGACAGGGTGGTTTCCCAAGCACGGTTCACCACCTCTTTTACCACCATAGACGTCAGCATTGATTTCTCAGAAATCTTCTGCGCGGCGCTCATGGCTTCTTCCATCAGCTTTTTCGCTGGTACAACGCGCGACACAAGACCGGAACGTTCGGCTTCTTCAGCATCCATAAAGCGGCCCGTCAGATGCATATCCATAGATTTGGATTTGCCAACATAACGCGACAAACGCTGGGTGCCGCCAATACCGGCAACAACACCAAGATTGATTTCCGGTTGCCCAAATTTCGCAGTGTCGGAAGCGATAATGAAGTCACACATCATCGCAAGTTCACAACCGCCGCCCAGCGCATAACCAGATACCGCCGCAATAATAGGCTTACGTGATTTCACCAATTGATCGGTTTCAGGACCAAACAAATCGCTCATGTAAACATCAACGAAAGACTTTTCTGACATCTCTTTGATGTCGGCCCCAGCGGCAAATGCCTTTTCCGAACCCGTGATAATGACACAGCGCACTTTGTCATTATTTTCAGCCGATTTTACGGCCTCTGCCAGCTCAGACAGCAGAGTGCTGTTAAGGGCGTTCAACGCATCAGGTCTGTTCAACCGGATCGTTTTGACGTGGTCTTCAATCTCGACGATCAGCGTCTCATAGGCCATTTAGGATACCATCTGTTACCTCAGTTTGGGCCGAGCCTTACCAAACCCCGCGCGCGGATCAAGCTATCTTTGGCATTGCGCACAAAAGAAAGATGAGCGTCCAGCCTGTGTGATTCGCTCTATTTCACCATCGCAACCCGGTGTCTGACAGGGTTCGTTTTCACGCCCATAAACCTTAAAAGAGTGTTGAAAATAACCAAGTTCACCGTCCGCTTGACGATAGTCTTTCAGAGAGGATCCACCAGCCTCAATAGCCTCCCGCAACACCGTCCTGATGGCAGGTACGAGTCTCCCAATTTCCGCAGCGTCAATTGCGCCCACAGGTCGTCTTGGCGAGATCCCAACGCGATTGAGCACCTCACAAACATAAATATTACCGAGTCCCGCAACAATCTTCTGATCTAGCAACGCCGATTTGACCGGCGTTTTGCGACCAGCGAAGCGATCCTTCAACAGGGTTTCGTGAAAATCATTACCCAGGGGTTCTGGCCCAAGACCGGCGAGCATCTTGTGTTCACTCACCTGATCCGTGGGGGTCAAATCCATAGCCCCAAAACGCCGGGCATCGTTGAACGTGACCCGAGCACCATTTTCCATATGTAAAACAACGTGGTCGTGTTTCTGTTCTGGTATGTGATCGTGGTAGAACCCAGCGATAGAAACACCAGAAACCTGCATGCGTCCCGACATCCCAAGATGAATGATCAGGGTTTCATCCGTATCAAGATCCAGCAGAATGTATTTTGATCGTCTGCGCAACGCATTCACCTGCGCGCCGATCAACCGCGCGGCCATATTTTCAGGAAATGGCCAGCGCAGCCCAGCACGGCGTACTTCGGCCTGAGCAATCTTCTGCCCTTCCATCGCAGGCAAAAGGCCACGGCGAACAGTTTCAACTTCGG
>Ga0209395_1003914_pt1 | contig 17978 bp, 16 predicted proteins | sample GOMGulsemesocosm_3_FD_184635 | JGI IMG/M metagenome (GOLD analysis project Ga0209395, IMG submission 184635) | Methane-oxidizing microbial communities from mesocosms in the Gulf of Mexico - GOM9D Gulf of Mexico (SPAdes) (version 2) | ecosystem: Environmental > Aquatic > Marine > Cold seeps... | reverse complement strand
TTTGCCTAATATCTGAGTTATTCACCAATACAGACCCATTTTTAGGCTCATAAAGGTTCATGATTAATTTCCAAAGTGTTGATTTTCCACATCCTATTTTTCCAATAATACCAACTTTTTCACCTTGTTTAATAGTTAAATTAATATTTTTTAATACCAAAAAGTTTTGATCCTTATAAGAAAAATCCACATCTTTAAAAATAATATCCCCATTTAAATCAGGTCTTGACAAATAGTTTTTATCACTTTCTCTCTCAACTGGCATGTTCATTACTTCATCAATATTGTTTAAAGATAATATTGTTTTATCAAAGCGAATAATCATTCCAACTATTTGAGAAACGGGTGCTATTACCCGTCCATTTAGCATCATTGAAGCAATTATTGCTCCCATAGTCATTTCCCCAACACTTGCTAAATAAACGCCTGCAACTACAATAGCAATATTAGAAAACTGAGAAATAAACGCAGTAAAAAAAGTTACTACTTGCGATAAAAAATGAGACTTTTTCCCAAAATGTGTTGTTTTTTCAATAGAGTTATCCCAATGTGTTCGCATTCTACTTTGCGCTCTTACTGATTTAATTATTTCTAAGCCTGCAACCGTCTCATTTAAGGTACTTTGTTTTATTTGATCTTCTTTAGAAGATGCTTCTACTGCTTTTTTTATAGGTTTTTGCATAAAATAAGAAAAAGTAAAAGCAATAATAACCGTAAAAATAGAAATATAACCCACAGGGCCACCAATGATAAAAATTATAATAATAAACAAAACTATAAAAGGTAAATCTACAATGGCAGCAACAGTTGCAGAAGAAAAAAATTCTCTTACACTTTCAAAAGACTGAAGTCTTGACACAAATTGTCCAGTTGAAGCAGGTTTTTGATCAAGCCTTATATTAAGTAACTGATCAAAAATCTGAGAGGACATTATAATATCACTTTTTTTACCAGCGAGTTGAATAAAATGAGCACGCATTAATTTAAGAATAAAATCAAAAGTCATCACAAGTAATATACCAATAGCAAGTACCCATAAGGTTGACAATGCATTATTTGGAAGTACCCTGTCATATACGTTCATAGTAAACATAGGCGTTGCTAAAATAAACATATTTATAATTAAAGCAGAAATTACTACTTTTATATACAAAGGTTTACTCTTTATCATTGTTCCCCAAAACCAGGATTTTGGTTGATCAATTTTAACATCTTGTTTGATTCTATTATTAAAATTGTATTCGGGTTTAATTATAAGCGTAAAGTCTTCATAAATTCCGTGCATTTGAGCAGAAGAAATAGTCATTTCTCCTGTTGATATTTCAGGAATCATTACCTTATATGTGTCGTCTTCTTTATTAATAGACAAAAGAACACAAGCAGAGTTACCTTCTAAAATCAATACACTAGGAAGTGCTAAAGATGACAGTTCTTTTAATTCTCTTTTTACGGTTTTTACTTTTAAACCAATTCTTAAAGCCGATTCTTCAAACATTTTTGGACTCATAAATTGCTTATACATTGCTAAACCCGTTGTTAAAGATTCCGCAGAACTAGGGCGATTATAATATTTTGATAAAAACAATAAACATTCAAGAAGAGAATCTATTTTCCTTGTACTAGACATTTGTTCCAGTTCATTTTCAGTTGTTTCAGGTTTCAAAGTTTGCCTTTATTTTTTATATAACAATTTTTGATTTTTAATTAAATCAACAGTGATTTGCATTCTCTGCAAATGAGGATGCAGTGAAGAAAGAGCTACTTCAGCTTCCTTTTGAGAGTAGTATACACCATAAAGTATTCTTTCTTTACCTTTTACTTTATAATTATAATAATTATCTTCTAAATAATACCTTCTTTTAAATTGTTTAATACTAGTATTCTTTTTTAAATTCGAAATTACTATTGTGTAATACTTGGAGGATTCTTTTAAAAACTCTTCTTTGATCTCCAAATTAGGAAGATTTTTTATAGAAGATATAATTTTCAAATCAAAATTTTGTTTCTTAATTATTTTTTGCTTAGTTTTTTTCTTTTCAACTTTAACTTCTAGCAAAGGAAGATTTTTTTTCTTTTTTTCTTTAATTTTAAAAGAAGCTACCCTTTTTACATCATTATCTACTTTTAAATTGTATATATCCGTTAACATATCATCTAACATCATATTAACCGTACCATCTTTTGTAAATTCTTTTGAACGCTCTAAACTTTCTTTTTCTATACTGTTTTGATTCTGCTTCTTCTGTTTTTTTGATAAAGGTTCAATATCATTAACGTTTATGTCTTCATTTAATAATTCGACTAGGCCGTTTTCTTCGCTAATATTACTTTTGTATTCATCAAAACTAAGAACAATTTTTTCACAAGATGTATTTTGATGATTTAAAATACTTCTTGTCAGCAAACCCAAATCTTTTAAAATCTCATAGTAATTTTTGAAATAGATAAACTCTTGTTCTATTAAGTCATTTTTTGCTCTAAATACTTCTGCCTCTTGATTAACTAAATCAAGAAAAGTTCGAGTCCCTCCTTCAAACTGTTGATGATATATTTCAAGTATTTCTTTGTTAAAAAGTATGTAGTTTTTTAAATACTTAATCTTCTTTTTTGTATTAAAGTAAGTAAAATGTCTAAGTAAAGACTCTTTTTTTACTTTATTTGTAATTGAATTCAGTAATACTTGTGCTTCGTTTAAAAAGGTCTTTTCTCTTAGATACTTACTTGTATCTCTAAAACCATTAAATAGATTGTAACTTAGTTCGATTTTGAATGCCAGTTCATCTTTTCTCGTATCAACTTTATCTAAGCCCTTATCAAACTCTTGTGTTATATATGCATTAATACTAGGCAAAAAAAGTCTGTTTTGCGACAAGACATTATTTTGTTTCCTAATCTTTGTTATTTGTTCTAAAATTTCTTTATTGTTAAAAAGTGATTCTTTAATAAAATCCTCAACTTTGGGAAGGATTAAACTCTCATCAATGATGGGCCTACAAATAAACTCACTTCCTAGTTCTAAATATGCAACCTCTTTTAAGGTAAGACTCAGGCTTTTTTGAGCTTCTAAATCCTCATAATACGTTACATTAGAAGAAGATAATTTGGATTCTACTTGTAACCTGTCTAATTTCTCTCCACTAACTTCTTCTGAGTTTAAGGCAATCTCTAAATAACTTTCATGTACTTTTAAATTATGTTTAACTAGGATTAGTTTTTCTTCATATTTAACCAAATCCAAATATGTTTCAAGTGATGTTTTGATAATATTATCAATTAAAAAATCATTGGCAAGTTTTTTCGAAAGATACAAATTTTTCTGTTCTTCATACCTAGCTTCTCTTTTCCCTCCATCATAAAGAAGTTGAGATACTTTTAAAACAACATTATGTCCTTTTTGTTCTAAATCAGAGTTAGTGTTTTTATTTTTTTCTTCAATATCTTTTTTTTCATAATAAGCGTCAAGTGTCAAACTTGGTAAAAAAGCTGCACGTTCTTCATCAATATAATATTTATTTGCTTGAGTATTTTTATGAAAGGATTTAATTTCTGGATTTTTTTTGAGCGTATTTTCTATCACATTTTTAAGACTAATAGCTTCTAGTGAAAAACAGAAGATAAAGCTAACAAATATAAACTTTGTATACATTCAATATCCTATAGATTATGTCTTAATAATTCTAGCTAAACTCTTTTAAATTAATATAAATTTTTATTATTATTGGTACATTTAGGCTTTTACAAAGTAATTACTTTGTTATTTTGATGTTATTAAATTACAAGTTATAAATTATTATAATGGCTATTTTATATAATTTATACAGTTAAAAGAGAATTATTTAGCAATGATAACTTGTAAATTTTGGATGTGAGGTTTTATTTTTAATCTTGGAAATGTATTTTAGGATTAAATATTGCTTGAAGAGTTGGATAAAGAAAGGATAGGTGTTGATTTTTATTGATTAATGTGAAGTCTTAATGTTTTAATTCAAAATTTACTAAAAAAAAGCCTCAAAACCAGAGGTATTGAGGCTTTTTTTTTAAATAGCGGGAAGTAATTATTACTTCCCGCAGACCTTTTGGTGTAATTACGAAATCATAGATTTCTATTACACTAACAAAAGCTCGCTAAAACTTAAAAGAGTGAGGTTACTCACTCTTTTAAACAGTTTTAGCCATTTCTCTTTTTAATGATCTCATCAGATACATTTCTTGGAACTTCAGCATAGTTATCAAATACCATAGAATAAGTTGCACGTCCTTGAGACATAGATCTTAAATCTGTAGAATATCCAAACATCTCAGCTAAAGGAACCATTGCAACAACTAATTTGATACCAGCTCTGTCATCCATAGACTGAACTTGTCCTCTTCTTTTGTTACAATCTCCAATAACGTCACCCATGTAATCTTCAGGAGTTTCAATTTCTACTCTCATCATAGGCTCAAGAATAACTGGTTGAGCAGCATCGCTTCTACAACCTTTCTTGAATCCCATAGAAGCAGCTAATTTAAACGCCATTTCAGATGAATCTACATCATGGTAAGAACCATCATATAATGAAACTTCAATATTTACAAGTGGGTAACCAGCTAGGATTCCACCAGCCATAGCTTCTTGACAACCTTTATCAACAGCAGGAATATATTCTTTAGGAACAGATCCACCTTTAATATTGTTGTTGAAGATATAGTTATCTTCTGAATCAGCAGGTAATGGAGTAAGTTCTAAGTATACGTGACCGTATTGACCTTTACCACCAGATTGTTTAGCATATTTGTACTCAACTTTAGTTGCATTTTTAATAGTTTCTCTATATGCAACTTGAGGAGCACCAACTTCTGCTTCAACTGCGAATTCTCTTTTCATTCTATCAACAAGGATTTCTAAGTGAAGCTCACCCATTCCTGAAATAATAGTTTGACCAGATTCTTCATCTGTTTTAACTCTAAAAGAAGGATCTTCTTGAGCTAGTTTTCCTAAAGCAACACCCATTTTTTCTTGATCAGCTTTTGTTTTTGGCTCAACTGCTACAGAAATAACTGGTTCTGGAAAATCCATTCGCTCTAAAATAACTGGTTCTTTATCAGATGCTAAAGTATCACCCGTAATTGTTGTTTTTAATCCAACAACAGCACCGATTTCTCCTGCATATAATTCAGAAACTTCTTCTCTTTTGATTGCATGCATCTTAAGAAGTCTTCCAATTCTTTCTTTTTTCATTTTAGTTGAATTAAGAACATAAGTACCAGATTTTAAGATTCCTCTATAAACTCTTGCAAATGTCAATTGTCCAACAAATGGATCTGTCATAATTTTAAAAGCTAAAGCTGCAACTTCACCATCATCAGATGATGCAACAATAACTGGTTCACCCTCTTGAGTTTCACCTTTGATATCTTCAACTTCTACTGGAGAAGGTAAGTATCTACAAACTGCGTCAAGTAATGTTTGAACACCTTTGTTTTTAAATGCAGTTCCACAAATCATTGGAGTAATGTTCATTGCTAAACAACCCTTTTTGATTGCAGCCATGATTTCGTCATTAGTAATTTCTTCACCTTCAAGGTATTTCATTTCTAAATCTTCATCTTGTTCAGCTGCTGCTTCTACTAATTTTTCTCTGTATTCATTCGCTTTATCAACTAAGTTAGCTGGAATTTCTTCTACGTGGTAGTTAGAACCCATTTCTGCATCTTGATCCCAAACAATAGCTTTCATTTCAACTAAATCAACTACACCTGCGAAGTTTTCTTCAGCTCCAATAGGAATTTGAATAGGAACAGGATTCGCTTTAAGTCTCTCACCTACTTGTGATTCAACATTAAAGAAATCTGCACCAGTTCTATCCATTTTGTTAACAAAAATGATTCTTGGAACTCTGTATTTATTTGCTTGTCTCCAAACAGTTTCACTTTGTGGTTGAACCCCACCAACTGAACAAAATACTGCAACTGCACCATCAAGAACTCTCATAGATCTCTCAACTTCAATTGTGAAGTCAACGTGACCTGGAGTATCAATGATATTAATCATAGTATCTGTTTGATCCATTGGGTTTGTCCAGTGACAAGTAGTAGCAGCAGAAGTAATTGTAATACCTCTTTCTTGCTCTTGTTCCATCCAATCCATAGTAGCAGCACCATCGTGAACTTCACCGATTTTGTGCTCAACACCTGTATAGAATAAAATTCTCTCAGTTGTAGTCGTTTTTCCTGCATCAATATGAGCAGCAATTCCGATATTTCTAACTTGTTTTAGTGGTGTAACTCTTGCCATATTAAATTCCTACCATCTATAGTGAGCAAATGCTTTATTAGCTTCTGCCATTCTATGCATATCTTCTTTTTTCTTGAATGATGCGCCTCTGTCGTTAGCTGCTTCGAATAATTCGTTAGCAAGTCTTTCAACCATAGTTCTTTCATTTCTTTTTCTAGCAGCGTCAACTAACCATCTTAATGATAAAGTTTGTCTTCTAACTGGTCTAACTTCTACAGGTACTTGGTATGTTGCTCCACCAACTCTTCTAGATTTAACTTCTAAAAGTGGTTTAACATTTTCAATTGCTTTTTCAAATACTTCAATACCAGTTTCTTCGCCTCTAGTATCAAGATTGGCAATTGCACCATACATAATTTTTTGTGCTGTAGATTTTTTACCATCTAACATAACTGTATTAATAAACTTAGTGATCACTTTACTATTGTAGATAGGATCAGCCATTACTTCTCTAACGGGAGCTTTTCTTCTTCTCATTTTATAATCCTTCTACTTTTTTTTCGGTTTTTTAGTACCGTATTTAGATCTTGCAACAGTTCTGTTAGCAACACCAGCAGTATCTAAAGCACCACGAACAATGTGATATTTAACACCAGGTAAATCTTTAACTCTACCTCCACGAACTAAAACAATTGAATGCTCTTGAAGGTTATGACCTTCTCCACCGATGTATGAAATAACTTCAAAACCAGTAGTTAATCTTACTTTTGCAACTTTTCTTAAAGCCGAGTTAGGTTTTTTTGGTGTAGTAGTATAAACTCTAGTACAAACCCCTCTTCTTTGTGGACAACTTTCTAAAGCTGGCGATTTAGATTTTTTAACAATCTTTTTTCGCTCTTTTCTAATCAATTGATTAATAGTAGGCATATTTTCCCTTTTAATTAATAGGACAGATGACAATAATATATATTATATGTAATGTTCTCTATTCTATTCTTGGTTTGAACAATTCAAGCAATGTTCAAGCTTCTCGTTAACTTTGACATATACCCATGTATAATCAAAACGATACTACCATTCTAGAGAAACGTAGTGTTTTCTAAAAAAGTAAATGGATTATACCCAAGCAAAACTTAATATTTTATTTATGTCTTTATTTATCATGAATGTATAGAATAACCTCTTTGTTTTACAGTTTTAGTATTAATTCATTTTATTATTATAGAATTATCCAATATTTCAAAAGAAAAAAGAATTTTAAGTTTTTTCATTATGCGTGCATTTATATAAACTTTCCCTTTTTTATTTTCACTTATATTGATTAATGAAAGTTTTTTACCATTTAATATTTTAATAGCTTGTTTACCTGCCCACTGTCCATACTCTTTTGGATTTTTCGAATAAACAATAAGAGAAATTTCTATATTTCCCTTGTCCCAAGAGGCAGTAATAATTTTTGTATTTTTAAGTACAAAAGCAGCAATATCCTTATTTTTTTTTGTATTACTGAAAGTATTCAATCCCAATAATAAAATATCAGAAGTCTCTTGAAGCCTAAGAAAAGCATCCTTCCATTCTTGTTTAGAATTAATAAAGTCTTTCTGTATTTTAACTCCCAGTTTTTTTTCAAAAGATAAAGATGTTTTTTGTGAGGTTAAAGTATTGTCATTTAAATAAGCAATTCTGCTTCCTTTTGAATATTGTTTTAATAAAGAGATCAAGGGTTTTATTAGGGTAACTTCAACTTGTCCAGTAACATTTTCATAAGGGAAACCATACTCTTTTGCACTTTCATTTACTCCAATAAATAAAAAAGGCACTTTCGAATTTTTATAATAAGGCACAATTAAATATTTTGAGGCATTGTCTTCCGCCGCAATTACTAGATCAGGCTTATATATTTCAATAACTTTTTTTGCTTTAATGGCTGCATTTTGTTTAAAAGCTTCACTTTTATTTCTTTTTGTATCCATTCTAATTATTTTTAAATCATAATTTATCTTAGATTTGTTTAATGTATTTGTAAATGTCGTAATAATATCTTCACTTGCGCCATAGTTTAAGTGATAGGAATCAATATACAGAATTCGTTTTTTTTCTAATACGGCTGAGAACAATAAGGATTGGAAAAATACCATTATAAAAAATGAAAAAATTACTCGCATTACACTTCCTTTACTATAATAACAATTATTATTTGTATTTCTCTTACGTATTTAATCCTTTATTTTATCTTTCCTTTTTATTATTTTTACTTAGAACTTATACTTAACTTATACTTTTAATTTATACTGCCACATATAAAAAATAAGGATTTAAAATGAAACTAGGAAAAAGTTTAGCAGTAGTAATGTTATTAGCAGCCATTGGATTATATGCAGCAGGTACAAAAAAGAGTATAAATGATTTGGTTGATAGTATTAATAATACAAAAAATAAACAAGAAAAAAGTATTTTGTTACAAGATCTTCAAAATAAATTAGTGAATATGAGTGTAAGCAAAAGAAAAGAAGCTCAAAAAATCATAAAAGAAAAATTAATTTTAATTCAAATTCCAGCTCAATCGTAACATCAATTACACTTAATTAAGAATCACTTGCATTTATTCAAGTGATTCTTTTAAAATAAAAGTTCTACTTTTGTGCCTGTGTTTATTTCACTACTTATCAAAATACGTATCTTTAAAATATCACATAACTGTTTTACAATGCCAAGGCCAATGCCAAGTCCTGTTTCATTCTCTTTATAATAACGTTCAAAAACTTTTTTTACATTTTTAATTCCAATACCACTGTCTTGTATTGCTATTTTATTATCTTCAATGGTTATAATTACTTGCCCATTTTTAACATTATACTTGCAGGCATTGCTTATAATATTATCAAGTATTCTCTGCATTGCTATTTTGTTACTTTGTATAATTAACTCTTTTGTATTGTATTTAATGTCTATCTTTATTTTAGGATAAAGTTTTTCAAAAAGGCTTACTTTTTCTTTTGTAATATCAGCTAAATTAACCTGCTCATTTTTATCAATGCTGTTTGGACTTATGAATTCTAGGTTTTTATACAAAGAAGCTATTGTTTTAGCAGCCAATTCAATACGCCCAATTTCTTCAAAATCACCCCGCCTTTTTAATAGTTTGGCATTTAATAAAATAGATGTTGCTGGTGTATTTAAATCATGAATCAAATCTTTTAAAAAATCTTCCAAAAAACTTAAGGCTTCTTTCATTGGTCTCATTGAATAATAAGCAAAAGCCATTGAAAAAAACAATAAAGAATTTAATAAAAGTAAAGAAAACTTAATCATTTTTATAAAAAAAGCAGAGTGTTTTTTTTCAAGATTCTTTTTTTCATAAATCACTTTTAATAAATAAGGTGCTGCCGAATTCATTTTAAAATAAGCGCAAAGTCCTTCTTTACAATGATAAATTTTAAACAATTTTTTATCTTCTTTGTTTTCAATAACATCTAAAATAAAATGTTTTGATTTAAAATCAAAGGTATAGTCTTTCATTTGATACAGAATATTTTCTTCCATATCTTTAACTTTGTCTTCATAATACATATAAAGCACAAGAGAAGTAAATAAACTTAAAGGAATAAAAAAAAGTAAGGTAGTAGTTAAAAAAGATTTACGTTCATATTTCTTCAAGTTTGTACCCTATTCCTTTTGTATTAGTAATATTTAAATCAAGTACTTTTTTTAATTTACTAATAAGTACTCTTAAGCCTGCATCACTTGGTTTATTCATATAATCAAAAAAATCACTCTTAGATATTGTTAAGTTTTTATTTTTAAGAAGTAAGGCAAAAATATCCTTCTCAACTTGTCCTAAGGTTATTTCAACATTGTTTTTAAATACTCTGTTTTCTAATAAATCAAAAGATATCTCTTTATATATAAGAAGAGGATTCTTACGTTTTAAAACCGCTTTAATTCGCATAAGAAACTCATCCATATCAAAAGGTTTTTTTATATAATCATCACACCCACAATTAAAGCCCTGCAAAATTGCTTTCATATCGATAAGCGCCGTAATGAAAAAAGTAGGAGTATTGTCATTGGCTTGCCTTAATAATTTAAGGGTATCCATACCGTTAAGTAAGGGTACGTTAATATCAAATAAATACAAATCATACTTATGTAAAAAAGTAAATTCCAACACTTCTTGCCCATCATTTGCTAAAGTAACATCATAATTTTCTTCTTCTAAAATTTGAACAATAGTTGCACTTAGAATTGCATCATCTTCCAAAAGAAGTATTTTCATTTTATTCACTTTTTTTTTCTTTAAATACAGTTAAGGGAAGTTTTCTTTTTTCTCTAATTACAGCAGCAGCAAGTTCTTTTGCTTTTTTATTGGCTTTTGCTAATTTTGTTTTTAATTGCATAAGTAATTGTTCTTTTTTATTTGTATTTTTTTCTTGTACCACTTTTTCTGCTAAGCTATCAATATCCAAATTCATAGAAAATACTGTACTTACAAAAAAGAGCGAAAAAATAATTAATCTCATGCTATTTAGCCAAAGAAATTTTATTTTCTATTATCATAAGAGGCAAAGACTTAAAAGATGCAATATCACATTTATTTTTTACAGCTAATCTAAGATATTTTTTATACGAAGTATTTGCTTTATTAATATTCTTAGCAAAAATACCAGAAGAGTTATTTTTCACTAAAAATAACTGGGCTTTCGCACCTAAAAAATCATTTTTTTTAAAATATGCTTGATTAAATTCATTCTTAATATAATAAGATGCATGTTTCATAGAAGAAAGATAGTTTTTACAATTTTTATCTACTTTTTTATCCTTAATTATTTTTTCGTTCTTTGTTTTTGTATTCGTTAATGTAATGTTTTCTTTTTTATTCGCACAGCCTATTATAAACACAAGAGAAAATAAACTTATCACAATAATTTTAATGAGTGACATTTTTAACCTTTATATAAAATCATAAATAATGAGAATAATTATACAAATAAAGTACTTCATTGTATGTAAAACTAGCAGGTAGGAAATCTTGCCAATACTTTAAAAATCCCTTACTACACTTTTCAAAACCAGTAATAAAAAAAGACATTAGGCATAATAATGTATTTACTGCTATTATAAAAATACTAAAAACTTAGGAGATTATTTGATACAAAATGTAATATTACCTTCTTATCTTCTTGAAAATAAACATGCTTATACGCTAATTAATGATGGGACTTTTATAGCATCCAAATCTAAACTTCACAAAAAAGATAAACTTTATTTAAGAAATACTAGCCATATGATGATATTGTTAATAAAAGGAGAAAAAGTACTTCATTTAGATGATGATGTACATATAAATAACACTCAAATTCTTTTCTTGTCTCAAAATAATTATTTCATAAGTGAAATCATTAGTTCAAATAATACCTATGAATCAATTTTAATTTGTTTTGATGACGATTTTGTTTTAAATTTTATTAAAAAATATAAGTTAAATATAAATACAACAAAACAAAAAACGGTTATTTGTATCAAAAAAGATATTTTTCTTGACACTTGCGTTAAAACTATTAATGAATATTTTACAAAAAAACTTCAAAATAAAGTTGCTTTACTAAAATTAAAAACACATGAGCTTTTTTTATATGCCTTATCAAACAATAAAGATGCTTTTTTAGCTTTTTTGAACAATATAATCAATACAAAAAGTTCTAGAGTACAGTATATTCTAGAATCAAATGTAGATATTTTAAATGATATCTCACAGATGTGTCAACTTACTGGATTAAGTAAAACTGCTTTACGAAAAGAGATGCAGAAGCTTTATTTAAAAAACCCAAAAGAATGGTTAGATATGAAACGCCTACTCAAAGCAAAAACCTTATTAAAAACAAGTGATGCCTCTATTTCTGATATTGCCACGAGTTGTGGATATTCGAGTGTTTCCTGGTTTATTGGGCAGTTTAAAAAATATTATAAAAGTACACCTTATTTATTTAGGCAAGAAAACTTATAAAAATAGGTACTTTTCTTGTACTATTATCTTCTTATTTATATTATTATTCTTCATACAAGGAGTATATAATGATTAATAAAAACCTATTTTTATTTGCAAAAGTTTTACCAAAAGCAGAAAATTTTCAAAAGGCTAAAGAAGCACTTTTGAATATAATAGAAAAAACAAGAAAAGAAGAAGGTTGTTTACAGTTTCACTTACATGATGATGAACAGTACTTATATTTATATGAGGAATGGATTAATGAGCAAGCATTAATCTTGCATTATGAACAAGCATATACAAAAGAAGTATTTACAAAATATGAAAGTTGCTTAGCCAAAGAGGTTGAAGTAAATAAAATGTATTTATCTTCTTAGTTATACTAAAGAATAGTTTATTCTATTCTTTAGTTCGTTCTAATCTTTATCTTTTAAGACATTTTAACGTATGATTTCCCAATCTTTAAAAATAGGTTGGTAACCTCTTGCTCTTATCATAGAAGATATCTCTTCTACAGATCGTTCATCTGAAATTTCAAACTGCGCTGTTGATTTATCAACATCAGTATATCCACCAACATCTGTTTTAGATCCCGCTGAGAATTTAGTAGCAGCAATATCAATTAAATTATCTCTAAATTTTGCTTCTTCTCTTGTAGATACATTCATTCCAATATTAGGCATGTACAATCTATACGCTAACATAAACTGTACATAGGTTTTGTCGTTTATATTAAATTTTGGAGTAAAATCTCCTGCTGCATTATTAATTCTAGGCATAGAAATAGAAATTTCAGCATCAAAATATCTTTCCATTAAATACTTAGCATGCAAAGCAGATAAAAAAGCTTCTGAATAAATATTTCCAAGACCAAATAAGCAGCCAACATTAAGTGCTCTAATTCCAGCATCAGCACCTCTTTGTGGCGCATCTAACCTGTAGCTATAGTTTGTTTTTTCACCGCTTGTATGCACTTCTTTGTATATTTCTTTATCATACACTTCTTGGTAAATAGTTAAACCATCAACGCCTAAGTCTTTTAATTCTTTATATTCATGCGTTTCGAGAGGATAAACTTCAATAGAAATAGATGTAAAATATTTTTTAAGCACAGTAACTGCCATCTTTAAATACTTCATGTCTGCTTTTTTTGAAGCTTCTCCTGTTAGAACTAAAATATGTTTTATTCCACTTTTTGCTATTTCTATGGCTTCTTTTTCTAAGTCTTCTTGGCTTAAATGCTTTCTAACTATTCTATTTTTTTTAGAAAATCCACAATAAGAACAATCACTTGAACAATAATTTGAAATATAAATAGGTAAATACAATTGTATTACCTTTCCAAAATGTCTTAACTTGTGTTTTTTAGAGATTTCTGCCATTTCTTCAATATAAGAAAAAGCTTTAGGACTCAATAAATTTAAAAAGTCATATTGATTTAAATGTTCTTTTTTTAAAGAAAGCTCAATATCTTTTGTACTTACTTCGCTTAAATATTTTTCATAGTTGAAATCTTCATATTCTAATAAGATGTCATTAAAATTATCATAGTTTTGAACATTAAGCATTTAAAAAACCTGTTAAAGGAGAGCTTGCCTGGGCATGTTCATTTTCTTGGGCCATTTTACTTACATAAGCCATTCGTCCTGCTTTTACAGCCATATCAAAAGCTTCCGCCATCATTTCTGGATTTCCTGCATTAGAAATAGCAGAATTAACCAATACAGCATCTGCTCCTATTTCCATTGCTTGTGCAGCTTGTGAGGGTTTCCCAATACCAGCATCAACAATAATAGGCAAGTCTATATTTTCAATTAAAATTTTAATCATATCAATAGTTTGCATTCCTAAATTTGAACCAATTGGTGATCCTAAAGGCATAATTGCAGCAGCCCCAGCTTCTTTAAGTTTTCGTGCAGCTATTAAATCAGGCATCATATAGGGTAAAACAATAAAACCTTCTTCACTAAGTATTTTAGTAGCTTTAATTGTTTCTTCATTATCAGGAAAAAGATATTTATTATCATTAATTACTTCAATTTTAATAAAATCACCACACCCTGCTTCTCGTGCAAGTCGTGCTAAAAGTACTGCTTCTTCTGCATTTCTTGCCCCTGAAGTATTGGGTAAAATAACAATATCTTTTGAAATATAATTCAAAATATTTTCTTCTTGTGCTTGTGTATCTACTCTTCTTAATGCTACTGTTATCATCTGAGAAGAAGAAGATTTTAAAATCTTAGGTATGATATTTTTATCAGGGAACTTTCCAGTTCCCGTGAATAATCTGTTTGTAAATTCTATTCCACCTAATATTAGTGTATCTTGCATTGTTCTTCCTATTTAATATTATTTGTAAAGTTGACTACCAGAAGATATAAAGTTATTTGACTGTTCTTTCATACCAACTTCAATTGCTTTATCCATATTTTTCTCACCAATTTTTTTTGCATAATCTTTCACATCTTGCGAAATTTTCATTGAACAAAACTTAGGTCCACACATAGAACAAAAGTGTGCTACTTTTGCAGATTCAACAGGTAGCGTTTCATCATGATATTCACGTGCTCGTGTAGGATCAAAACCAATATTAAATTGATCATACCATCTAAATTCAAATCTTGCTTTACTCATAGCATTGTCTCTAATTTGAGCTCCAGCAAAACCTTTTGCTAAATCTGCTGCATGTGCTGCAATTTTATAGGTAATTATACCTTCTTTTACATCTTCTTTATTAGGTAAGCCTAAATGCTCTTTTGGTGTTACATAACAAAGCATTGCTGTACCATACCAACCAATTTGAGCAGCACCAATTGCAGAAGTAATATGATCATAACCAGGAGCAATATCAGTAGTTAGGGGGCCAAGTGTATAAAAAGGAGCTTCAAAACACTCATCCAGTTCTTTTTCCATATTTGCTTTGATTTTATGCATAGGAACATGTCCCGGACCTTCAATCATAACTTGAACATCGTGCTCCCAAGCAATTTTTGTAAGCTCACCCAGTGTTTCTAGTTCTGCAAACTGTGCTTCGTCATTTGCATCATATAATGATCCAGGACGTAATCCATCTCCAAGTGAGAAAGAAACATCATAGGCTTTCATGATTTCACAAATTTCAATAAAATGTGTATATAAGAAACTTTCTTCATGATGATGTAAACACCACTTAGCCATAATTGCCCCACCACGTGATACAATTCCAGTTAATCTATTAGCAGTCATTGGAACATACGCTAATCTTACTCCTGCATGAATAGTAAAATAATCCACGCCCTGTTCAGCTTGTTCAATTAAGGTATCTCTATAAACTTCCCATGTTAAATCTTCAGCCACACCTTTTACTTTTTCTAAAGCTTGATAAATAGGAACCGTTCCAATTGGAACACTTGAGTTTCTAACAATCCACTCTCTTGTTTCATGAATGTTTTTTCCAGTAGATAAATCCATAACATTATCGCCACCCCATCTAGTAGCCCAAATCATTTTTCCAACTTCTTCTTCAATACCAGAAGTAGTAGCAGAATTTCCAATATTTGCATTAATTTTAACCATAAAGTTACGTCCAATAATCATAGGCTCAACTTCAGGATGATTAATATTTGCAGGAATAATAGCACGCCCAGCAGCTATTTCAGATCGTACAAACTCAGGAGTATAATATGCAGGCATATTTGCACCAAAACTTTCCCCTTGATGCTGTGAAGAAAGCAGTTTGTCATTTTTATAAAATTCTGATTTACAGTTTTCTCGAATCGCAACATATTCCATTTCAGGAGTAATAATACCTTGTCTTGCATAATGCATTTGTGATACATTTTTACCTTTTAAAGCACGTCTTGGTTTTCTTAAATTTGGAAATCTAAGTGTGTCTAAATCACTTTTATCTCTTCGTTTATGAAAATAATTAGAAGTAAAGTCTTCTAATTGACAGGAATCATTTCTTTCATTAATCCATTTTTCTCTTAAAGGTTTTAATCCCTTATGCAAATCAATTTTTACATTAGTATCCGTATAAGGTCCTGTTGTATCATAAACATATAAAGGGGGATTTGCTTCAGTACTTTTGTCAGAATGAACAGTATCATGAAGCGTTATTTCTCTCATAGGTACTTGAATATCAGGACGTGAGCCCTCAACATAAAACTTTTTTGAATTTGGTAAATTTTCTATATACGAAGAATCGATTTTTTCTAGATTTTGCAGTACTACACTCATTTGTAATCTCCTTTTCCTACGCCCGCATTACCGGGATCAGGTTCAATGAAGCCAGATTAAGGACTTCTTAGGGTATTATCTCAGCTTTTTACGGCACCCCCAACAACAATGATAAATATTCCGTGAGTATACAAAGGAAATCAAAAAATAAGCTTAAGAGTATTATGTGAAGAGTTTTATTGCGAAATTAAGAATCATTAGTGTTTCTAATAAACACTTTTTATACAGATATTTTTAAAGCAAGTTTTTTTACTTTAAAAATATCATTTATTTTAATTTATTTGATTTTGGTAGGGTTTCAAAGCAGATAAACGCTCATCAACTAAACCTTTCGTAGAAGAAAATATAAAAAACTTAATCTTAAAATAATAAGTATATGAAATTTTTATATCTTTTTATATTTAATCATTTTATTAATATTACTTAAGTTTTTTCTTGCGCTATTCATTCTTTTACTTTTTTTTGCATAATGTTTTTTAAGAATATTTATTGCTAGTATTTGATATTCTTTTGCTGCTACTAAACTCTCATAAGTATTAATTTTTGTATTAATAAAAGCCAATACATCGTACTTTGAAGCTAGTCTTACATCATTTTTCTTTAGTAAAACTTCATAAATATTTTTTGAACTTTCTGCATAATATAGACTTTCACCAATGATTTTTTTAACCTGAGTGACTTTTCCATTTTTTTTATTTTTTTCTCTGAAATATTTTTCAAGATATATAGAACTCATATTCCCATAGGCATATGCTTCATCGTATAAAGCAACAGAACCAGGATATTTTTTAATAATAGAGATAGCTTTCTTTTGATATTTTAAAGCCTCATCAAATTTTTTATAAAAATTTAAGTTCAAAATAATATTAGACATTGCACTGTACTCTATAACTAAATAACTGTTTGTTTTTTTATCATTAGGGTTTGAAAACTTTTCTAGAAGCGAAACATGTCTTTTTTGATAACGGTATGCTTCCATACGAAGTTTTCTGTGCTTACTATCTAATAAAGCCTCAGTAAAAAGAACATAATGACGTGTCAAAAATAGAAAATTCTTTTTGGGATATTTTTCATATTTAACAAGCTTTTTTTTAAGTAACAATAGTTCATATTGAAAAGACTTTATTGTTCTTTTATTTCTAATATCAAATTTTTTCTTATTCACAATATAAATAAAACTACTTTCACTTTTAATATGCATTTCAAAAGCATACACGGAGTTAATCACAAAAAAAAGAATAAATAATATACGTAACATAATAGCTCCTATTAATACTTGTAAAGTTTAAATTTTTTCCAAAGAAGTAGTGCTTCAGGATGTTTTTTATCGTAGGCCTTTTTCATCAAAAATTTAGCTTTTTTTCTATTTTTTTTAACCCCTAAACCCTTATAATAAAGAACAGCCAAGTTAGTTAAAGCATATGGATTTTGTGAATGCACTGCACGTAAATACCAAGAAGCAGCAATTTTATAATTTTGTTTTACGCCTCGCCCGTGAAAATATAGTGCTCCTAGAGAATTTTGAGATTCTGTATGACCTTCTTTGGCTGCTTGCTG
>Ga0209395_1003910_pt1 | contig 17999 bp, 16 predicted proteins | sample GOMGulsemesocosm_3_FD_184635 | JGI IMG/M metagenome (GOLD analysis project Ga0209395, IMG submission 184635) | Methane-oxidizing microbial communities from mesocosms in the Gulf of Mexico - GOM9D Gulf of Mexico (SPAdes) (version 2) | ecosystem: Environmental > Aquatic > Marine > Cold seeps... | reverse complement strand
GTTTTCGAGAATGATGGAGATCTGTTTACGGAAGTGGCTGCGAGCACAAATACTGCGTTGTTGAATGCTTTTTTTGATTTTGATTGGCCTCAATCTAGCACCCATCTTCGCACTGGCTTGGAGCGAGTTGGCGAGTATTATGCGGGCGGTTTGGCGAGTGGGGGTAGTAAAGCCAGCCCGATAATTTCTGAATGCCAACAAAACTTCACTATTCTGATGACCGATGGTTACTGGAATGGCGATGACCCTTCTTTGCCTGTCGATGATGCTGACGGGGATGGCTATGAGAAAACGGCGGCAGATGTCGCTATGACCTACTACGATACGGACTTACGAAGTGATTTAGACGATAGTGTTCCTACTAATGCTGATGACCTGAATAGTCGACAGCATATGGTGACTTTTGGTGTGGCCTTTGGTGTGGAGGGACACCTCAGTGATACTGATAATGATGGCTGGCCTGATCCGGTATTGGCAGAAGATGGAAACTGGGGTGACCCGCTGGAAAAAATTTCGCCAGCTGTGACTGATCGCCCCGCCAAAATTGATGATTTATGGCATGCGGCCTTTAACAGCAAGGGCTCCTATATTTCAGCAAAAACGCCGATGGAGTTGGTGGATGGACTGGATAATGCTTTGGGAAATGTTGAGAGCAGGACAAGTTCGGCGTCGGCTATTGCGGCGAACTCCACGACCCTAAATACCGGAACGGCGCTCTATCAAGCGTTATTTTCAAGTGGCGATTGGTCTGGCGATTTACGTAAGTTGCGGGTTTCTGATGGCAGTGCGACGTCTGGCGATGTTTGCTTTAATGTTCAGCGTGGGTTTGTGTGCCCTACACCATTGTGGAAGGCTTCGGATCAGCTAGCGAGCCAAAATTTCAGTTCTGGACGTGAAATTATCAGTTATAACCCGACTGAGAAAAAAGGCATTGTTTTCGACTTCCCCAGCAATTACGACGCGATAGTGGGTGGTAGTAGTGATGCTACCAAAATGGATGCAAGTCAAATTACGGCTTTATTGGTTAATGCGCCTTTCCTTTCTACTACCGCCGTTGCTGCTGAAATAACGGACAATCAAAGTTTTGGTAATGACTTGGTTGACTTTTTCCGTGGCGATAGCTCTAACGAAGGCACGGGCCAAAATTTCCGTGGACGTAGCTCAAAAATGGAGGATGTAATCAATTCTGCACCGGTATTTGTTGGTGCCCCACGCTTTAGATATTCGGATGCCATTGAGTCGGAACTTTACTCGACCTTCAAGGCTGCTAATGCTAATCGTACGGAAATGGTTTATGTCGGTAGTAATGGCATGTTGCACGGCTTTGATGCGTCTACTGGTAATGAAAAGTTAGCATTTTTGCCATCGGCTATTTATGAAAACCTGCATGAATTAGCAGAAAGTAATTATAACCATAGTTATTTTGTGGATGGTTCGCCCTCAGTGGGCGATGCTTTTTTTGCTAGTGATACCACGTGGCGTAGTGTGTTAGTTGGTGGTTTGAATGCCGGGGGTAAAAGTGTTTATGCCCTGGATGTGACTGACCCTAATGATTTTACGGAAAGCAACGCTAGCAGCCTTGTACTGTGGGAATTCTTTGATGCTGATCTTGGCGACACTTTTGGTACTCCGGATGTCGTGAAAATGAATGACGGTCAGTGGGCTGCTGTTTTCGGCAATGGATACAACAATACGGGTACCGGTCAGGCAGGTATTTTTATTGTTAATATTGAAACGGGCGCGTTAATAACTAAAATTCTGACCGGTGTGGGTGATAGCACGACACCTAATGGTATAGCGCACGTTACCCCGGTTGATTTTAACGGTGACTCGATAGTTGATTATATTTATGGCGGGGATCTGCAAGGCAATCTCTGGAAATTTGATGTCAGTGACTCAAACATAAGCAAGTGGGTGGTGGCATATGAGTCCGGTAATGGCAGTAGCGCAGTGCCAGCACCAATATTTACAGCAATATCACCAACTAATGGTAATCCTCAACCGATCACTTCGCGGCCGACAGTAACCACGCATCCGGATGGAACCAAAGATGGCTTTATGGTTTATTTCGGAACCGGAAAATATATTGAAGTAAACGATAACGTAGCGGCTAATCAAGATACCCAGACGTTTTATGGTATTTGGGATGTGGATGAGTCTAACTTGACGGTCATCAGTAAGGCTAATGATTTATTGCAGCAAAACATTGAGTTTGAGGACGGTGTGTTTTTTGATCTTGACGGCGACGGGACGACCGACTTCTCTCGTGAAGTGCGAGTCACCTCAGCCTATACAGTTGATTGGGACAATCACCTGGGTTGGTACATGGATCTGACTAATACGGCCCTTTCTCCGCTTGATAACAAAGGCGAGCGACAAGTAACGAATCCAATTGTGCGTAATGGGCGAGTTATTTTTACCACCTTGCAGCCAGCCCAAAGCACTTGTAGTTTTGGTGGTAGTAGCTGGTTAATGGAGTTAGACGCCGAGAGTGGCAGTCACTTACCAACGCCGCCATTTGATTTAAATAACGATGGTTTATTAGATGACAAGGATGCCTATGTTGCTTCCGGTGGTGGCCTTACCCCTCCTGGGGGAGTTCGGTTCGATGGCATTATTACCATGCCACGGATTTTAGGTGGCGGTGATTTGGACTTTAAAAACTTTGGTACTAGCGCATCCCAGAATGTCAGCACTATCGGCGAAGATTCTGGAGAGAATCTGGGAAGGGCCTCATGGCGTCAACTTCTCAGATAAGTTTTTGCTTTATTAAAATTGTTACAGCGAGCGTTAAAGGTGAAAAATAAAGGATTTACGTTGATTGAATTGATGATCGCGGTAGCTATTGTGGCTATTTTGGCGGCGGTGGTCTATCCCAGTTATCAGGATAGTGTGCAAAAGACAAAGCGAGCGGATGGTCAGGCGTTGCTGCTGGAAGCTGCTCAAAAGCAGGAGCGTCATTTTACTCAGTATCTGAAGTATGCGATAACGTTGAACAGTGGTGCGGCGGATGAAAACTTGGTAACAGGGGTGACTAGTGAACACAACGACTACAATTTATCATTGGCTGCAGCCGCAGATGGGAGCACGTTTACTTTAACCGCCACCGCCGTGGGGGGGCAGGCAAATGACGACTGCGGTAACTTAACTCTGGATTACCTGGGAGTCAAAGGCTATAAAGCTGGCGGTGTCAGGTGTTGGTAATGACTATCTGATAATCATGTTTTTGTGAGGGCGCTTAATGCGCCCTTTTTGTTGTATAATCCGGCTTTTATTTGAATCTGTAGAGTGTAAAGAAGGGTTTGGATGGACGTTAAAGCATATATGGCCGATGTGGGCCAACAGGCACGCGCAGCGGCACGTGAAGTGGCGCGAGCTGATACCGGTAAGAAGAACGCTGCGCTATTAGCGATGGCGGCGGCAATTGAAAGTGCGCGTGAGCAGCTGCTAGCCGCTAACGAAGAAGATATGGCGACTGCGCGGGACAATAATCTCGATAGCGCCATGCTGGATCGATTAGAACTTACCTCAGCCACTATTGATGGCATGATCGAAGGCCTGCAGCAGGTGGCAACGTTAGCTGACCCTGTTGGTGAAATTACGGATCTTAATTACCGGCCTTCCGGTATTCAAGTGGGCAAAATGCGTGTGCCATTGGGTGTGGTGGGTATTATTTATGAATCACGACCTAATGTGACCGTTGAAGCGGCCAGCCTGTGCCTTAAGTCGGGCAATGCCACTATTCTGCGTGGCGGATCAGAGGCGATTCATTCCAATCAGGCGATTGCTGAATGTATTCGACAAGGCCTCAACGAAGCCGGTTTGCCCGCTGATGCGGTACAGGTGATTTCTACCACTGACCGTGCCGCGGTAGGTGAGTTGATCACCATGCCTGAGTATGTGGATGTAGTGGTGCCTCGTGGCGGTAAAGGCTTAATTGAGCGCGTTAGCCGTGATGCGAAAGTGACTGTGATCAAACATCTGGACGGTATCTGTCACGTTTATATTGATGATGAGGCCGATTACGATAAAGCCACCAATATTGCGCTGAATGCTAAAACACAGCGTTATGGTACCTGTAACACCATGGAAACATTGCTGGTGCACGAAGAGGTTGCGGCGGATATCTTGCCGCGGCTGGATTTTCATTACCGTGAGGCAGGTGTTGAGGTCAGGGGCTGTGAAAAGACCTGCGCTATTCTTCCTAAGGCTGTAGCTGCAACGGAAGACGATTGGCATACAGAATATCTGGCGCCGATTTTATCTATTAAGTTGGTGGCAGATATGGATGAAGCTATTGCTCATATTAACCACTATGGCTCGCACCATACAGATTCGATTATCACCGAAAACTTCACTCGTGCGCGAGCCTTTCTCAATGAAGTGGACTCCAGCTCGGTGATGGTGAATACCTCAACGCGTTTTGCCGATGGTTTTGAGTACGGTTTGGGCGCGGAAATTGGTATTTCCACTGATAAAATCCATGCCCGTGGCCCAGTAGGTCTTGATGGGTTAACGTCACAGAAGTATGTCGTCTTAGGTGATGGCCATATCCGCAAGTAGTTTCGGGTAAGTTAGACGATGCGTAGCATAGCGATTCTCGGTGGCACCTTTGATCCAGTTCATTTTGGTCATTTGCGGCCAGCACTTGAGCTAAGCCTGATGGGCTTTGATGAGGTGCGGCTGATGCCGTGTCATGTGCCAGCTCATCGAGAAACTCCTCATTGTAGCGCGGAACAACGTTTGGCGATGGTGGAGTTGGCGGTCAAGAATGAACCGCAGCTGAGCGTGGATCGACGTGAAATTGAACGCGAAGGCGAAAGCTTTACTGTAGATACGTTGACAGAAATGCGCGATGAGTTGGGTGATCAGGTTTCGCTAAATCTGGTGATGGGCATGGATGCCTTTCTGGGATTGGCTAAATGGCGACAATGGGAACGGCTCGCGGAATTGGCGAATATCGTCGTTACTGAGCGACCTGGTTCAGTTGTTCCCGTTACGGGGGTGATGGAGCGGTTTCTCAATGCCCGGCGGGTTAGCTCAATGGACACTTTGTGTAAGGCGGCCAACGGCCGTGTGTTAGTACAACAGTTGGTATTATTAGATATTTCAGCGACTCGTATTCGGGCGCTAATCAACAGTGGCCAGTCGGCCAGGTATTTACTTCCCGAGACAGTGTGGGATTATATTGAACAACACCGATTATATCGGTCAATAGAGTAACGAGGATTTATGCAGGGCGAAAAAATTGTAGAGCTTGTGATTGATGCGCTGGAAGATATGAAAGCCATTGATATCAAAACCATAGATGTGACGGATCGATCGAACGTCACCGATTATATGATCATTGCCACGGGGACATCACGACGTCATGTGAAGTCCGCTGCAGAGCATGTATTGATGAGCTTGAAGGACAAGGGCCAGCAGCCTAAAGGTACAGAAGGTACGGATGCCTCAGAATGGGTATTGGTTGATATAGGTGATGTGGTGGTGCATGTGATGATGCCTGATACCCGTGACTTCTATGACCTGGAAAAACTCTGGTACGATATGGACGAAGAAAGTCAGGACAGCGCACCTTAATTTATATTTCAGCGGAAGACTCTGATGCGCATTCGACTTATTTGTGTCGGTACAAAAATGCCTGCCTGGGTGACCACGGGTTATCAGGAATACGCCAAGCGTTTGCCGGCGGATTGTCGACTTGAGCTGGTAGAAATTCCACCAGGCCATCGTGGTAAAGGTGCTGATGTACAACGTGCGATAGAAAAAGAATCGCGGCAGATTTTGGCTGCGTTGGGTAAAGATGAACATGTGGTTGCCCTGGATGTTGAGGGGCGGCAATGGAGTACCGAACAACTTGCGGGCACGATTGGCGAGTGGCAAATGGGCGGGAAAAATGTGGCACTGTTGATCGGCGGGCCAGATGGTTTGTCCGCTGAATGCTTGGCCATGGCTCGACAACGCTGGTCATTATCTAATCTGACTTACCCTCACCCTCTGGTGCGGGTCATTTTGTCGGAGCAGATTTATCGTGCCTGGAGTTTACTTAATAATCACCCCTATCATCGTGCTTGAAGATACTTTTAAAAATGCACTATTTGCGAGATTACTGTGTCAGCTCCGTACTCGATCCCTCATGTATGATTTATACACTCCGGATCTCCGCGCGGTGCTTCCTTGTCGTCGCGGAAAAATCACAATTTTTAACAGCACCTCAGCAGTAGTTACCTTTACCGCTTAATGAAAAACCGCGACTTTAAAGACCCTATCCGCGAAATTCGCGTGTTTACCTTTCGCGCTATCATTTTTTGGATCGTGGTTGTGTGTCTGGTGTGCGTGCTGGCGGGTCGTATCTTTTATTTGCAGGTCATGCAGCATGACCGTTATGCAACGGCGTCCGATAATAACCGCGTACTGTTACAGCCCATCGTTCCGAATAGGGGGCTTATTTACGATACTAATGGCAAATTACTCGCTAATAATCGTGCCAGTCAAAGCCTTAATTTAATCCTTGAGCGAGTTGATAATCTCGAGCAGACGTTGGCACTGCTACAAAGCCTGATTCCTATTACCGACAATGACTTCGAGCGTTTTGAAAAGCGTCGGAAACAGCGTCGTCGACCACATGAATCTGTTCAGTTACGTACTCGGCTGAGCGAGCAGGAAATTGCCGTGTTGGCTGTTAATAGCCATCGCTTGCCTGGTGTGACGGTGGAAGCACAGTTGGTTCGGCATTACCCCTTTACTAAATCAACGGCGCATGTTCTGGGATATGTGGGGCGTATTAATGAGAAGGAACTCAAGCGGATTGACCCAGTCAATTACAGCGGTACGCAAGGCATCGGTAAACTTGGAGTCGAAAAATTCTACGAGGCACAATTGCATGGCTTGGTTGGTTTTCAAAAGGTTGAGGTGACGGCACGAGGCAGAGTGCTCCGAGTTCTGGAGCGGCAAGATCCTGTGCCGGGAGCTGATATTACGTTGTATCTGGACAGTGAGTTACAAGATGCGGCAGAGCAGGCGTTAGGCGATCGACGCGGTGCCGTGGTTGCTATTGATACGCAAACTGGCGGCATTCTTACCTTGGTCAGTCAGCCCAGTTTTGACCCCAACCTATTTGTGACGGGCATTGACACAAAAACTTATGCTTCGTTACGTGACTCTTTGGATCTGCCGCTGTTTAACCGCGCTTTACGAGGTCAGTATCCGCCGGGGTCTACCGTTAAACCGTTTGTCGCGTTAGCGGGTCTGGAATATGGACATATTAACTGGGCGCACACCATCAGTGATCCCGGCTGGTATCAGTTAACTCAAGGTGGTCGTTTTTATAGGGACTGGAAAAAATGGGGGCATGGAAAAGTTGATTTAACGCTCGCAATTGCCCAGTCCTGCGATACGTATTTTTATGAGCTAGCTCATAAAATGAACGTGGATGACTTGCATGATTTTCTCTGGCAGTTTGGTTTTGGTCAACGTATCAGCTTGGATGTCGCTGAGGCTGTCAGGGGGATTTTGCCGTCTACTGCGTGGAAAAAAGCCAGAACGGGGCAGCCCTGGTATACCGGAGATTCGCTGAACGTAGGTATTGGGCAGGGCTATATGCTGGCCACACCATTGCAGTTGGCGACCGCCACTGCCGTGTTGGCTAATCGCGGTCGTTGGCTGCAACCTCGTATGTTGAAACGTATTCGGGTCGATAAAAATTATATTGACGCCCTGCCAGCCACCGAGGAAGTCGCAGCGGCGATGCAGGATGTGACATTAAAACGCGATGCCAATTGGGAGAAAATGATTGATGCCATGGAAAGCGTTGTACATGGTCGCCGTGGTACGGCGCAACGTATTGGTAAGGGTGTCAGTTACCGTATAGCCGGTAAAACAGGTACCGCACAGGTGGTGGGTATCAAGCAGGATGAAGAATACGATATTGAAAAAGTGAAGGAACGTAATCAAGATCATGGTTTATTTGTGGCATTTGCGCCGGCTGATGCACCACGTATAGCCATCGCAGTCATTGTTGAAAATGGCGGCGGGGGTAGCACTTCCGCCGCGCCAGTTGCGCGTAAAGTGATGGATGCCTATTTACTGCCGAAGTTAGCGGCGATCAAGGGCGAGGCAATGGCATCTCATGAGTAGGGATTTTTTACGCCAGTTACCTAGGGCGTCGCACGCTTTTCAGACGCAACAAAATTTGCTGGGCCGTCTGCACATCGATGGCTGGTTGCTACTGATGCTGCTATTGCTTTGTGGTATTGGCTTGACGGTACTTTATAGTGCCAGTGATCAAAGTATGGCAACTGTGCAGCGACAGGCGACGCGCTTTGGCATTGCTCTGGGTGTTATGTTTGTGTTTGCGCAAATTAGCCCGTACCACTACCGGCGTTGGTCGCCCTGGCTGTATAGCGCGGGAGTCTTGATGTTGCTGGCGGTGCTAGTGATGGGGGTGGGTGCTAAAGGGGCGCAGCGTTGGTTGGCTATTCCCGGTTTGCCGCGTTTTCAGCCCTCGGAAATAATGAAGGTGGCGGTGCCAATGGCGCTGTCAGCCTATTTTGCTGACCGCTATTTACCACCCAGGTTAAAACATGTGGCGATGGGCTTGCTGTTTGTTTTAATACCGACATTATTGATTGCCAAGCAGCCTGACTTGGGTACGTCGCTGTTGATCTGCGCCTCGGGTCTGTTTGTGCTGTTGTTTGCAGGTATTCAGTGGCGCTTGATTTTTGGTTTTGGGGCATTGGTATCATCCTGCTTGCCACTGTTCTGGATGTTCCTGATGAAGGATTATCAGAAACAGCGTGTGATGACATTCCTAAATCCGGAAAGCGACCTGCATGGTTCAGGCTGGAATATTATCCAGTCAAAAATTGCTATTGGCTCTGGTGGATTAGATGGTAAAGGCTGGTTACAGGGGACTCAGTCACATCTGGATTTTCTGCCGGAAAGTCATACTGATTTTATTATTGCGGTGTTTGCCGAAGAATTCGGGTTTTTTGGTGTGCTTGGGCTGCTATTGTTGTATCTGTTGATTGTGACACGCTGCTTTTTTATTGCGGTACGTGCGGATGATACCTATGGGCGTTTGTTGGCAGGTAGTTTGACGCTGACTTTTTTCTTTTACTTTTTTGTCAATATTGGCATGGTAACCGGGTTATTGCCGGTAGTAGGGCTACCACTACCTTTGATAAGCTATGGCGGCACCTCCATTGTGACGTTGTTTGTCGGTTTTGGTATGTTGATGTCGATCCAGACCCATAAAAAAGTATTACCTCGATAGCGAGTTTTTTTACAGTGCATGAATATGAGAGCAGGGCGTTATGAGATTTAACACATTAGTTGTCAGTGTCATTGTGTCGATAGTGACAGTTTTTTCGCCGAACAGTTGGTCCATGGTGGACAGACCGGCAAGCTATGATGGTCATCCTGAGGCGTTGCTACTAATTGATGAAATGGTTGCTGAGCATGCCTTTGACAGGCAGGCATTGCTGCAGGTTTTTGCCAAAGCGCAATACAAGCACAGCATCGTTCAGTTAATGGATAAGCCTGCTGAGGGTAAACCATGGAAAGACTATCGGCCGATTTTTGTCACTACCAAACGAGCTAATGGAGGCAAAGCCTTCATGGCTTCGCACCGTGAAACACTGTTGCGTGCGGAGCAGCAGTTTGGCGTGCCCGCTGAAATTATTGTCGCTATTATTGGTGTCGAAACACGCTATGGAAAACAGGCGGGTTCAACGCGTGTTCTGGATGCGTTGAGTACGCTGGCATTTGATTATCCACGGCGCAGTGCTTTTTTCCGTAAAGAGCTTAAAGCTTACCTTTTACTTACCCGTGACGAGCAGCTGAACCCTGAGAGTTTGAAGGGGTCATATGCCGGAGCCATGGGATATGGTCAATTTATGCCCAGTAGCTTCCTTAATTATGCCATTGATTTCGATGGTGATGGACACAGGGATATTTGGCATAATCCGGTTGATGCGATTGGCAGTGTCGCTAACTATTTTTCCCTGCATGGCTGGAAAAGTAATGAGCCTGTGGTCAGCAAAGCACGCTTCTCAGGTAATGGTAATGACGTCACTTGGGTGGCGGGGCGCAAACATTTAAAACCAGAGTATCAGCTTTCCCAATTGATCGCCCTGGGCCTGGAGCCGGAGGCTGAATTGGAGCAAGACCAGCCTGCCACACCGATGCGCCTGAGGGGTGAAAGGGGTAAGGAATATTGGCTGGGGCTACATAATTTTTATGTGATTACGCGCTATAACCATAGTGCATTGTATGCCATGTCGGTGTATCTATTGAGTCAGAAGATTGCCGATTAGGCGGGTTTTAGTAGTGAGGTTAGTTAGTTGGAAAGTTTAAGTCAGCGTGCCATTGCAGGTGTCAGCCTGATATGTGGACTGTTGTTGCTGGCAGGTTGTACCAGTAATCCGCCGTCACGTTATCAGCAGGCACAGGATTCGGCACCTCGCTATAATAAGGATGTGGGCAATATTCCCAATGCCATTCCCAAAGTTGAGCCGCGCAGTAAGGGTGGCAATAAAAGCCCCTACCGAGTATTTGGAAAGCAATATTGGGTGATGCCTAGCAGTTTGGGTTATTCGGCTATTGGTACGGCTTCCTGGTATGGCTCCAAATTCCATGGTCATCTGACCTCTAATGGCGAAACCTATAATATGTACAGTATGACGGCAGCCCATAAAAGCCTGCCGATACCCACCTATTTGAAGGTCACGAATTTAATTAATAGCCGTCATGTGATTGTTCGGGTTAATGATCGTGGTCCGTTTCACGGTGATCGTTTGCTTGATTTATCTTACGCGGCAGCCACAAAGCTGGGGTATGCTAAACAGGGTACGGCGACGGTTCGAATTGAAGCGATTGATCCGGTGGCCTGGAACCGTTCGAAATTACCCGTTGCGCCACTAGCCCAGCAGCCAGCTGCGATGCCAGTGGCAGCGGCGATAGCTGCGAATACATCGCCAATTGCTGCCCCGACAACCTCTGCGATAGAGCTGACAGCTGAAAATAAAATTTTTCTGCAGGTGGGCGCCTTTACCAATTTCGATTCGGCGCTGCAACTTAAGCAGCGTCTGCAAAGTCTTACCAATGAACCGGTAATGGTGACGTTGGATCAGCAGCGCACACCGAATTTGCATAAAGTACACGTCGGGCCGGTTGGTGATATGAGCACTGCCCAGCAAGTACGCGAACTTATTAACAGTAATGGTTTAGGCTTGGCGCTCATACTGGCGCCTCCTCAGCTGTAACTGCTCATTGATATGAACACGCTTTAAGCCTAATTAAATTTAACGTTGAGCAAAATTTACTATGAAAACATTAAGCAATTTCTTTGTGGCAACAGCACTACTGCTGATGACTCAAATGGCTTTAGCCGCCAATCCGTTGATACCGGCGGCGCCACAAATTGCCGGCAAGGGATTCCTGTTAATTGATGCTCACAGTGGTGAGGTATTGGTGTCCGAAAATGCTGATGAGACCTTGCCGCCCGCCAGTCTGACAAAAATGATGACCAGCTATATTGCTACCCACGAGCTGGATAAAGGCAATATTTCTTTGGCGGACAAAGTTCGAGTCAGCATCAAGGCCTGGAAAACGCCTGGTTCAAGGATGTTTATTAAAGAGGGTACTTCGGTCGGCGTAGAAGACTTACTGCGTGGCATTATCATTCAATCCGGTAATGATGCCAGTGTTGCGATGGCTGAATATATCGCAGGCAGTGAAGATGCCTTTGCTGATTTGATGAATCAGCATGCTGATTTGCTGGGCATGAGTGGCACCCATTTTATGAATGCGACGGGCTTGCCATCACAGCATCATTACACTACCGCGTCAGATTTAGCCAAGCTGGCACGCGCCATTATTATTGAACACCCCCAGCATTACGGTATGTATTCAGAACAGGCGTTTACCTATAACGGCATTCGCCAGCCTAACCGGAACAAATTGCTGTGGCGCGACAAAAGTGTTGATGGCCTTAAAACGGGTCATACTGAAGCAGCAGGTTATTGCCTGGTGGCGTCTGCCGAACGTAATGGTATGCGCTTGATAGCGGTGATGTTGGGGACTCGCAGTGAGGAGGCGCGCGCCACCGAAACACAAAAGCTGCTGACCTATGGTTTCCGTTATTACGAAACCCGCAAGCTGTACAGTGCGGGGCAGGTTTTGGACGAAGCAAAGGTTTGGAGTGGCACAACCAATAAAGTAAATCTGGGTGTTGCCGAGGATGTGTATATTACTGTGCCGCGTGGTCAATACAGCGCTTTACAGGCAAGTATGCAGGTTGATGAGTATATTACTGCAGGTGTTCAAACAGGCAGTGAATACGGGCGGGTACAGGTGAAACTGCAGGATAAAGCCGTGCTTGACCAGCCGCTGGTGGCATTGGAAACTGTAGAGCCGGGTGGCTTTTTCAAACGCCTGTGGGATCAGTTGGTGTTGTTCTTTGTTAAGTTGATTAGCTAGGACCAGTTTATGTCCGTTTATCTAAATGGCGCGTTTATGCCGGTAGAAGAGGCCCAAATCTCAGTGTTGGATCGAGGTTTTCTCTTCGGTGATGGCGTCTACGAAGTGATTCCGGTGTATGCCGGTAAAGTTTTGCGTCTTGATGAGCATTTGCAGCGCTTGCAGCAAAGCCTGGATGCTATTCAGCTTGATGTCGTGGAAGACTGGCCGACTCTGATTGCCGATTTGGTTGAGTCCAATGGCGGTGGTGATTTATCTGTATATTTGCATATTACCCGCGGTGTTGCAGAAAAGCGCGACCACGCTTTCCCTTATTCCTGTCTGCCGACGGTTTTTATGATGGCCACGCCTTTTGTTCCGGTACAAGATCTGGAGCAGGTGCAGGGTATTAAGGCGGTCACCGTGGTCGATAATCGCTGGTTGCGCTGTTTTATCAAGTCAATTTGTCTGCAGCCTAATGTGCTACTTAAACAGCAGGCCACTGAAGCTGGCGCGCAGGACGCAATTCTGATTCGTGATGGCTTTGTAACTGAGGCCGCAGCGGCCAATGTGTTTGTGATCAAAGATGGTGTGATTTACACCGCGCCCAAGGACGAGTTAATTCTAGGCGGCATTACTCGAGACCTGATTCTTGAGTTGGCTCGAGGTGTGGGTATAACGTGTCGTGAAGAAGCACCGTCGGTGGCCTTACTTGAGTCTGCTGATGAAGTCTGGATCAGCAGTTCAACTCGGGAAATAGTACCGGTGACCGAGTTGGATGAACGCCCCGTTGGAAACGGTGAGATAGGGCCAGTATGGTACAATGCCATGCAACAGTATCAGGCCTATAAACAACAGCTTATTGCAGGTTAAACGTGACAGATCAAGAACAACAAGAAGCCCCAAAAATTGAATTTCCCTGTGACTACCCTATCAAGGTGGTCGGCCGGGCAGCACCGGATTACAAGCAGCTGGTGATTGATATTGTGCAAAAACATGCCGCCGATCTTGACCCCGCTAAAGTCGAATTGCAGCCCAGCCGTAACGGCAATTTTTATTCGGTACGTTTTACTATTATTGCTACCGGCGTCGATCAGCTCGAAGCTATTTTTGAAGAGCTTAAGGCCACTGGTCGCGTATCGATGGTTATTTGATCCCCCTGTTTGACTGATAAACTTCCTAACCGTATGAGCATTGATGCCACAACCCATGTTTTTGTAAGACAGTTGGGGTTACAACCCTATGAACAGGTGTGGCGGCAGATGAAAGCTTTTACCGATGCTCGAACCGAGCACACTGTCGATGAAATCTGGTTATTGCAACATGAGCCCGTATTTACGCTGGGTCAGGCGGGTAAAGCTGAACACCTGTTAGCGCCGGGTGATATTCCGGTGATAAAGAGTGATCGAGGTGGGCAAGTCACGTACCACGGGCCGGGGCAACTTATTGCCTATCTGATGATTAATCTACGTCGTCGCGGATTAGGGGTACGGCGTCTGGTCACTCTGATCGAACAGGCCCTGATTGACTTGCTGGCTGAGCTGGGGGTTGAGGCGCAGACTCGTGATAAAGCGCCTGGTGTTTATGTCAAAAATCACAAAATCGCTTCCTTGGGCTTACGCGTCCGCAATCACTGTACCTTTCATGGCTTGAGTTTGAATATGGCGATGGATTTGACTCCCTTTTCTCGTATTAATGTCTGTGGTTATGAAGGATTACAGGTAATTCAACTTAGTGATTTAGTTGCCGACGTGAACGAAGCGTTGGTTGGTGAATTGCTGATGACTCATTTAAAACACCGGCTGGGATATACTCAGCATCAAACCCTGTCGGGCTGGAGCGAAGAAACTAATGTCGGAAGTTGAGACGAATAAAACGACAGCTGAGGTAGCAGCGACACGAGACGTTAAAAAGCGTGTCAGGGTGGAGCAGGGTGTCAAACTGCGCGGTGCTGAAAAAGTTGATCGTATTCCGGTCAAGGTAATACCAACGGAAAAGCCGTTGCGAAAACCTGACTGGATCAGGGTGCGCATGTCGACGTCGCCTGAAGTAGCGCATATCAAACGTATTTTGCGCAAAAATAAATTGGCCTCTGTGTGTGAAGAAGCAGCCTGTCCCAATTTGGCGGAGTGCTTTAGTCATGGCACTGCCACCTTTATGATTATGGGTGAAATTTGCACCCGTCGATGCCCTTTCTGTGATGTGGCGCATGGCCGCCCAAATCCATTGGATATGGATGAGCCTCGTCATCTGGCGCAGGCAATTGCTGAAATGCAGCTGTCCTATGTGGTCATTACCTCGGTGGATCGCGATGATCTGCGTGATGGTGGCGCCGCGCATTTTGCCGATTGCATTCGTGAAACCCGCCAGTTGATGCCTGACATTAAAATTGAAGTGCTAGTGCCGGATTTTCGAGGCCGCATGGAAGTGGCGCTGGAGGCATTGGCTGTCGAGCCTGCTGATGTGTTTAACCATAACCTTGAATCAGTGCCTCGTTTGTATCGTCAGATTCGACCGGGTTCGGATTATCAGTGGTCGCTGGAGCTGTTGAAAAAGCATAAGCAACGTTTGCCTGATGTGCTGACCAAGTCAGGCTTGATGGTCGGCCTGGGTGAAACAGCGGAAGAGATTTATCAGGTGATGGAAGACCTGCGAGACCATGACGTGGATATGATCACCATCGGGCAATATTTACAGCCCAGTCTTAATCATTTGCCGGTGGCGCGTTTTGTGCACCCAAATGAGTTTGCCGAGTACGCGGAACGTGCGCAACGATTAGGCTTTAAAAGCGTAGCCAGCGGGCCATTGGTGCGATCGTCTTATCATGCGGACCGCCAGGCAATGGGCGAAACAATCACATAAAAAGGCTGGTAATCTGACGTGTTAAGCGGGTTATAATGGGCCGGTTAGAGGGATGTAATAATTAAAAAGTAGGATGAGGAGAACTAGGTATGAAAATTAAGGGTTTAGTTTGTTCTAGCATTTTGATGCTCGGGTTGGCAGGCGCTGCTCAGGCGCATGAAGATCTGGATAGCGATGGCAAGTTTAGTGTCTTGATTGGTGCCGGTCGATACCTTACAGATAGTGATCGTGGTCTGGATAACGGCATGGCAGGTGAATTTGGTGTTGGCTATATCATTGACAAACACTGGGCTGTTGAAGCTATCTACACCGACATTACACGTCTTCACAATGACGCGAGCGCTAGTGTTGATGCTGAGATGTATCGTCTGGATGGCCTTTATCACTTTGATCGTAGTGGTCATTGGACTCCTTACTTGGCAGCCGGTGTCGGTGAAATAAGCTTTGAACCTGACGGTTCAGCTGATAGCGATGAAACGATAATTAACGCCGGTGGTGGTGTTAAGTACGCTATTTCTAAAGCCGCATCTCTACGTGGTGATGTGCGGGCTATCTACGGTGACGAAGACAGCGATCTGGATGGGTTGGTTACATTGGGTCTTACCTACGTGTTTGGTGCTGGGACAACGGCTGCTCCGCTGGATTCGGATGGCGATGGTGTGCTTGATGCCGATGATCGTTGCTCTGGTACACCGGCTGGAGTAACTGTTAATTCCAAAGGTTGTGCGCTGGACAGTGATCTGGACGGTGTTCCAAACTATCTCGATAAATGTCACAGCACCAAAGCGGGCGTTAAAGTTGACAGCGATGGTTGCCCAATGTTGGCGACAGATACTGTTAGCATCGAGCTGGAAGTGTTGTTCGATACTAGCCAGGCGGATATCAAACCTGAATTTATGGCTGAAATACAGCGTGTCGCTGAGTTCATGGCTCAATACAAAGGCGCTTACGCAGTGATTGAAGGCCACACGGATAGTCTCGGTGATGCAGGGTACAACAAAGATCTTTCACAACGTCGCGCTGATGCAGTACGAGATGTGTTGGTTGGAAAAATGAAAATTAACAACCAGCGTGTTACTGCCGAAGGTTATGGTGAAGAGCGTCCACGTGCCAGCAATGAGACTCGTGATGGTCGCCAATTGAACCGTCGTGTTGTTGCAGTACTGAAAGCTCAGGTTAAGAGCGTCATAACAAAATAACACCGGTTTTTCCGCCAGCAAGGCGGATGGTGTGAAGACAAAAAGCCCTGCCAGGTTGAGACCCGGCAGGGCTTTTTTTGGGGTCGTGTTCTTACATGCTGTTAGAAATGATTCGTTAGGGGCGTGTAGTTTATTGATTTGAGTTTGGCAAAGCACGAAGCAAAGATGGAGACACTATTTGAGTGGCCAGTTAGTGACTTGGCAGCTGAGCTCCGGCTAACGTCAGAGTTATCCGTTCAAGTTGGTCCCAGCTATTGCCCTGATGCATGCCTTTGGCTAGTTGGTCGGCATGTGCGACTTGCTGGAGTAGTGTTGATAGTTGGGCTGCGGACAGGCGCGCTAAGGCAGTGTTAACAAGCGGTTGGCGATTGCGCCATATGTGTTGAGCTTGCATGGCCTGGTCGGCAGAGCGACCTTGTTGGACTTCCTGTTTAATGAGCGATAATTGACGCACTTCGCGGCTAAGAATCCATATCAGTGACAGCGGCTCAACGCCTTCGTCGTGCAGTCCAGCTAGCATTTTGACGCACTCTTTAGTGTTGCCTTTGAGGGCGGCATCAACCAGGTTGAAGGCATTATAGCGAGCACTGTCGACCACGCTGTTGCGTATGACCTGAGCGCTAACAGCAGGTTTGTCCTCCGGTAATAGCAGCTTGAGTTTTTCAATTTCCTGGCTGGCGGCTAATAGGTTGCCATCTACTAATTCGGCTAATAGGGATGCGGCTTCTTGATAGGGCTGCAAGCCTGCCTGACGCATACGTCGGGCAATCCAGTTAGGTAATTGCTGTGATTCGATAGGCCATATTTCAATGTGTACACCTACTGCGCTCAGGCTTTTGTACCATTTACTATTTTTGGCGCTTTTATCGAATTTGGCAGAGTTGATGAGCAATAAATTGCTGTCAGAGGGAGTTTGAACGTAGGCTTGCAGTACTTTTGCCCCCTCGGCACCCGGTTTGCCGCTGGTTAATCTCAACTCTATTAGCTTTTGAGATGCAAACAAGGACAGTGCATTACCGGCCGTTAATAACTCATCCCACTTAAAGCTGCTGTCAGCGTTTAACACCTCGTGCTCATTAAACTGGGCTGCTTTTGCTGCGGCGCGAATCAACTGGCAGGCTTCCTGAGCTTGCAGAGGTTCATCGCCGGAAACAATATAGATTGTTTTTAGGCCTTGTTGGAGGTGCTGCTCCAGTTGATCAAGGCGCACATTCATTATTCAGCTTCAGCAGGTGTTGAGGTTATAACTGCGGAGGGTTTGATCGCTCGATAGCGGCGAATCAATTGCTGTACAAGTTCTTGCTGCATCTCTTTACGTAGCAAGTTCTCTTCTTCGTAGGAGCTGACCGCATTGGCAGGGTTATAAAGGTAGATTTTTTCTGTGCTGAGCCGGGTGGGCCTGATCAGTTGTTCACCTTCTTGGTTATATACCGAATAGGTTAGCGCCGAAGTCAGTGAATATTCAGCCACCCTGGC
>Ga0209395_1003909_pt1 | contig 18001 bp, 23 predicted proteins | sample GOMGulsemesocosm_3_FD_184635 | JGI IMG/M metagenome (GOLD analysis project Ga0209395, IMG submission 184635) | Methane-oxidizing microbial communities from mesocosms in the Gulf of Mexico - GOM9D Gulf of Mexico (SPAdes) (version 2) | ecosystem: Environmental > Aquatic > Marine > Cold seeps... | reverse complement strand
AATAAGACGAGGTGCGCACAGCAATATGGTCAGTTTCTACTTGCTTATAATCAAAGTACTCCTGAACGGCGATGCCAATCGGCGCTCCTCCACGCCAGATACCAACGATAAATTGCGGCCGAAAGCCATCATCGAATACCTTCGCAGCCAAGCGGAACGAATCCTCAAGTAATGTTTGCGCGGTGATAAATTTCTTTTGCATAGGGGGCCTTCAAGCATATTGAACCGGTCATAACGAAGCTACAACTGAAAGAGCGAATTATAGACAAACAGATGAGCTAAGTACTCACAATTTTGATCTTTTGCCGCAACCACGTGATTTCGAAGGTTCACGGCTGCCGTTTTTGTATGCGCCTGTCATCTGCAGCAGCGATATCAACAACACTGTCTTGTGCGAATATAGAACCTACCGAAAGCCAATCAATATTGAGGCCCACGGGGGCATCTTGTTTTCACCCACTGTATTCTGGCTAATACACTGTCATGTCGTCGGGTGTTTTTGCTGCCCTGATACCGACATAAAACTAAAAACTAACAACGGCCAAATACCGACATGCACCATAACATCGGCGGTATTGAAAATATAATTCCAGTAGGGAATATGCTGTATATCAACAAAGTCGATCACGCTGCCATAGACAAAACGATCCATGGTATTGCTGGCACCGCCTCCCACAATAAAACCAAAACAAACGAACTCGAATCGCCTGATAGCGGGAGAAAAACACAGATAGGCTACGACCGCCAGCAGTAGCGCAAGACTCACAAAACCGAGCAGCCAGCCCATGCCCTGGAGCAGACCAAAGATGCCGCCGTGATTGCGAATATGGGTAAAGTGGATAAACTCGTTTATTACCAGGGTACTATGTAGTGCAATAGTACTGTTTACCCAATAGCCAATCATTTGCGAAATAGACAATACTACCAGTGCTACAGCACTGAAGAGGCCAATGTTTTTAGCTTTTCTGTTCAAAGACTACCTCGCTATATTTTGCTGCTGTTACTGGGTCTTTCTTAGTATAGGTTTTTCTTAGTGCCTGTGTCCGACTTAATTACCTAATCTACCCACGGCGGAAACCGCGGCATTTACTGGATGTACATCTTGGTAATATGCATTGACAGCGCGCAAGCAGCACATTACCTTACTATAGACACCCTCAATAACGAAACCCTCGCAGCGCTCAGCGATTTTGACCAATAATAGCCAGCGGGATTATTTATGCAAATAAAACAATACCTTATCTCCGCCCTGCTAGTACTGTGCTCAACCGTCAGTGTTGCTGAAACCATCACTAGTGAGGCGGATTTTCAAACCGGGCAAGAGAGGTTCCAGCTACTATGCCTGTCCTGCCATTCCGGTGCTTTCCCCGAGGCACCAACAGTAGCAGCGTTGAAACTATACGCTCCACAACGCATCGTAAAGGCGCTGGATTCCGGCATAATGAGCAGCTAGGGCCTACCACTATCACCGCGCGAAATACAGCAGGTAGCCTATTTTTTAACCGGAAAAAAAATACAAACTAACCATTACAATCTTACCCCCTTCATGTGCAGCACAGCCTTCCCGACCCTCGATGCCACCGGCAGCTGGAACGGCTGGGGGGGCACAGATCACAACCAGCGCTTCGCGCAACACGAAAGCCTGCTAAACCCACAGAACGTAAAAACCTGAAACTTAAATGGGCTTTCGCTTTCCCTGCCACCACCCGGGTCAGAGCACAGCCGCTGGTAACCCCTACAGTGACTTTTATCGGCAGCCAAGATGGCACGGTATACGCATTGGATAGCAACTCCGGATGTATTCACTGGACCTTCGCCGCAACCAGCGAAGTGCGAGGGGCGCTACGCTTACATCGCGATGCACAGGGCAAACACACGCTATTGTTTGGCGATACTCAAGCCTTTGCCTATGCCGTTAACGCCAGTACCGGTGAACTACAATGGAAGACTACTGTTCACAGCCACCCGATGGCAGGCATAACTGGCTCTGTTACCGCCGATCAGCACAAGGTGTATGTTCCGGTGTCGTCCCTCAACCGTGTCGCGCCACTGAGGAACAGAACCACCGCCGACGAGATTGTCGATATTGACAATGTTCATATGAAGGGTGGCTGGTTCAAAATGAATGAAACTTCAAAGACACTAGAATTTTGACAGTACATTAACCCCATCACCCCAGAATTTAAAGGCCTGCGCGATATCACCGCAATGGGCTATTCTTTTTCACTGGAGGTGGCAAATATACAAGAAGAGTACCGCCGTTTAAGCGAGCAGGGGCTACAGTTTATTAGCAAGCCGGTTAAGCTCGGTGCGTTTTGGCAGGCTTTCACCCACGACATCGATGGCAATGTATTTTCTCTGCGCCAAGCAGTTGATGGCGAATCTCGATTCTCTGTACAAACGTTCGACACGATGTAATCGCTGCAACTTCGAATGTTCAGACAATATCGTTAACTGGCCGATGCCTGCGTACGGACCTTATTATTGTTATAGCAGCGCTATCGCTATTTATTGGACACGGTAGCAACAAATTTTTCGCTGCTGCATAAGCGACAACAAAACACCTCTTCAATACAGCACACTGTTAGCCCCCCAACATTCAATGCCGACGCCCACGAATACGGCTCAAGGCAACCGGTGTAATACCAAGATATCTGGCAATATCGTTTTGCGTTACCCGGCTCAATAGCTCCGGCTTTTCCTTTCGAATAATATCGTAGCGCTGCGCCGCATTTAAACACAAAAATTCATATTCACGCTTTTCTTTTTTCATACCCAGCTGTACTAAAAAATTGATGAGGGAATTGGCCATCCCCACGTCGTTGGCTGCCCTTTCTCTAAGTAATTCAAAATTGATACTGACAAGCTCACAATCCTCTAGGCATATTAAGTTGAAGGAACACAGTTTATTGCCTTGAGAAGAATATAAGCTCCCTATTAAGTCATTTTCAATGACAAAAGACTTCACAAATTCTTTTCCCTCTTCCGTTAGATAATAGGCTTTCAATAGGCCTTTTTTTACGAAATAAAGATTAACTTCAGGCTCGCCCTGATGAAAAATATGCCCTCCCTTGCCAAAGTTAACTCGCTGCCCGTATTGAGATAAAAATTCTTCAAATATCACGGTATTCTTAACCTCGATTCATTATGAAAAGCGTTGCAAAAAGTCAAGTGCTGCATCACTTCCTATTTAGCTCTAAATAAGAAGAGATGACAATGCAACTGATCAATAAAACAATTCTTATTACCGAGGGTGCCTCCGCCATTGGCCGGGAAAGGGTTAATTTACTGGCAACACAGAACACACTATTGTTGGCCGGCCGCAACCAGGCAATATTATTGCAGCAGCAAACAGTACAAGGGAATCAAAACACGAGTATAGATACTGTTCATAAAGTACTACAGGCACGCTGACAGGTTGATGGCCCGGGGCATAGGCGCTAAAAAACTACCGCCCAAACCGCAGCCTTGGACATCATTAAGAATATGGAACCCGACATAGAAAATCGCTATTCCGGAAAAACAAAATGGCTAGTACTGCGGCTCGCACCTAGACTAGTTACAAAAACGTATTAAAACAGTTAAGCATTTGCTATGGGTACACTTATTAAGCACTCCCTATCCTTTGCAGCACTATTTCCTCCATATTTATCACTACCGGTCTATTCCTATGGAATAGCCTTAATGACTGTCTAAGAGTAGCGGTTACAGCTCTTCTCCGACGTGTTTCTGGGCAATGTCTGAAACTGCCGGTATAGCGGACAACTGCATCAATTTGGCTTTTCGTCGCTATTGACCCGTAACCGGCCTTCTTCGCCTCAAGATCCGCCTCCTCCACGACGACACTTATCAGTAAACACGCAAAAAAGAACGGTTTTTTAGCGATGTAGCCGATATATACTAGTGATGATTCTTGGTCAACTGGGCACATGAAGTCACTCAAGGACGTGCTTTATAAATCACGCATAGCCAGGCAGGTTGTCTGGCTGATAAGTGCTTACCTATCTTCGACACCATCCAGAACAAACACTACATTGTCAGCCCCGACTGATGTGGCATGGTCCACCTGCGTCATGCTTTCACTGGTTTGCGGCCCAGACCGATATTGGAAAGAACAGTGGCCAGGCCGATCATGACAAACGCGAAGAACATTGACCACAGTGGTGGATTACCTGCCGTATTTTGAGAAACGTCGTTGATCAGAAGGGTCATAGGGATGAAAAACATCAACAAGACACAATTGACGGCCCACCCTGCCCAACGCCGCCCGGCGCGAAAGGGCGCAAACAGAAGAATCGTCGCTGCGGCGGCTGTCGACATTGCACCGATTCCGACACCATGCATAAACGACAACAGCATGAACCGAGCTCCTGACGGTATACTTTCGAAAGGGACGCCAAGCGCGTCCAGATGATAGGGCATCAGTTTATCTACAAAATACATCCTCGCGCCCATACCCGTAAGAATGATGGAAACTGCCAAATAGCAGAAAAAGGCGATTTTTCGTTGCAAGGTCATAATCAATTCCAATACTCCATTTTGTTTATTGTGCATCAATGTGTGCCTTGGTAATCTAGGCCATGCTCTGCCCGCCGTCAGTGTTCCCGGACGCCAATTACATGAACAAAAACGACATTCGACAATATACTGTCGCTGTTTCGTATTTTCGAAACCTACTGATCGCCTGCGACGCCTGCGGCCTTAACGCCGCGGAAATTCGGGAAAAGACCGGATTGACTAATATTGATAGGTTGACGCCGGAAGACAGACTGGGAGTCGAATTCCTTGGCCGCATCTGGCGGGTCATCGACGAGGTATCAGGGGATCCGTTGATCGGGCTCAGGATCGGCACCGTTGCCCGCGTCGGTATGCTGGGGATACTGGAATTTCTGTTGATGAGTTGCGACACAATTGGTGATACGCTCGAACAGATCGTCCGATACTGGAGACTGGTATCCGATGAAGACAAGACCTATGACTTGAAAACAGCCGACGGATGCGCGCATTTCCAGATCACGTCAATCATCGCGCATCATCACGCCACATTTGAATCCGTAATGCTCTACATGAAGCATTTTGCCGAAAACATGCTTGGCGTTATCTTTGACCCGACGAAAACCAGGATTCATTTTACTCACCCTCTACCCATTGGGGCCACTAGACAGGATTTTGAAACAGCCTTTTGCTGTTCCGTAGACTTTGACCAGGATGTTAACGCTATGATCTTTGACGCTAAGGAATTGAGCCAGAAACTGGCGCATAGTGATAACCTGGTGCATCCGTTACTGCGGGATAAGGCCGACGTCCAATTAAGGGCCCTAGATGCGAACACCAGAATCTCGCAGCGTGTCCTGTTTTTAGTAGAATCGGGGTCTACGGAGCTTGGTAAAATTGCTCAAGTTCTCGGATTAAGCGTACGCTCACTGCAACGTAAGTTGCGCAACGAAAACCAGTCATTTCGCGATGTACTTGACGGTTTTAGGAAATCGAAAGCTAGCCGGCTTTTTGAAGAGGGGTGGCTGTCGACTGGAGAAATCGCGTTCTCCCTTGGTTATCAGGAAGAGCGGGCATTTTTCGAAGCCTGCAAACGCTGGTATGGCATGACGCCGTCACGCTATCGTTCCCACATAAAAAGCGTTAGCGCGTAGTTTTTAGGCATCTTACTAGGCATTGGCGGCAAGCTCAGTCGTGACAATCAATTGTCGTTAGCCTTCTATCTGGATATTGTGAGGAATTGCTATTCCACGTATACACTACAGATTATACGACTCGCTATTTCCATACCCAAATTCCGCAAGGGTCCGAAATTAGCACATTTTCAGCATTAGACCTTGATAACTTCTCGGCTTTTTAGGGTCCGTAGTTGATCGTTAAGCGGACTATAATCTGAAACTTGCTCTTAGGCTCACTTTTGACCCAAAAAGGGCATAGGAGTATTTTAGCTGTGATGTTTCGGCAGCACTCTCAATCATCTCCAAAGAAACTTTACCTGTATTAGCTTGGACATAAAACGACAGAGCTTTAACAACTTCATACTCCAAAGCCCCTCTTTTAATTATCTGAGAAAACGAATTTCGTGCCCCGATTTTCGAAGCACTATTGTTTTCCTTATCCGGGCATGGAATAAAAGGCCAACTTATTCCCGTCGAGATCACGAAAGTAAGAAAAGTGCATCCCGTTATCACCCCTGGGGCCCGGAGCGCCCTCATCCGTTGCTCCCAATGTCAAGGCTTTGGCATGTAAACTGGCGACCAGATCTGGGCTGTCTACCTGCAATGCCACCATAGTACCATTCCCGACAGTAGCAGGCTCTTCGTTGAAGGGCTTGATAACAGCAAACATACCGGTGCTGCTACCTGCTGACCATACGATTATATGATCATCATCCATCATGCGCGATGCGCCCAAATCACTCAATAACTCATCGTAAAATTCGCCAGCTTTTCTATAGTCGTTTGAACCCAACGTGGTATATCCAATCATATAAACACCTAATTTTTATCGTGCCAGTTTAGAAAATCAGTAGTCGCTCGAAGCGCGTAGAGGCTACCAAATTGTATCATCGAATACAAAGACAAATTAATCCGGCCTCTACAAACATAAAAAGGATAAGGGGCAGCAGACAACTATTGCAACCGCGGTATGAATGGCTCCTCCCGCGCAAATCCGAACGTGCGCTACTAGCGTATACAGCAGCGATGACTTAAGTAGGCGCATAAATTCCGTTCCTGGCACAGAGCGGCAAAAAGTCCGGGTTCTTTCAGCAGGTATTTTGGTCCGCTATCAAGTTGTTAGTGACCAACATTCACTGATTTAGCGAGTTGCTCGCTTATGACCCAGACCGGGTAATAGCCCCGCATGCCTGTGAGCAATTAAGTCAGAGCAATAATTATTTACAGCAACAAAAGCTACTGTATGTAATTATTTTTCTCCGACTCCTTTTCTATTTTCATCATTCCACTATGGCCCAACAACACTAATGGTCAGAGCGAAGAAGGCTTAATCCTGGCCCGTTGACCACGTTTTACTGATCAAACGCGCACGCTCAAATTCGTTCATGCTTTCCAATTCAGACTCGGGTAGCTGAGGTTTTGCGTTACTGAAATTCTGCTCAGCACGCTCTAGCGGCATTTCATTCATTGGCAATTGACTATTCATATCATTTTCTCCTGTGTGTAACAAAAGTATTTGCAACAGGCATGCCAGTATGTGGCCGTATTTGAAAGTGCCTTCAAATCAATGATTTGAAGAACCCCCCTCTGGTCAGGGCGGCATTTGTCGTTACCATGAGACGCAAAACGCCATTCCATTTGCGTTTTGCAAACCAAGTGCCCAGCTTTTAGCCAAGACCCAGTTGATCTCAGATTCCAGGTGGTTGCTATCACGTTATAATTCGTCGACTGGAGCGTCACAATAGCTTCGCGGGCGTTAGTGATAAGCAGGGGTTTCTTGTCCGTCACGCATTGTCATTGGCAGACAATGGCGCTCGGTACTTCACTTCGGGGGTCATACTCAATCGTCTTTATCTTCTCCTCAGAATTAGCTCAAAGCCTTTGGGCAAGTTGGCGCACGTCAGATTTTAATCCGCGAACAATCGATTTAGCAGGGGTCACGGACAATGTATTTTTGACAGGTTCCCATAGAGGAGAAAGTATCGATTTAGAAGTCTGGGGCTGCTCCAACAGGACCACCCAAACATATACTCCGCAAGCTACGTAGGAATACCATTCGGTGACCCCATAATACAACCCGTGCCCTCTGCTGCAGATGTGTCCGCGCCAGCATCTATATCACTTTTATTCGGTGGCTTTGCGCTCCGTAGCAATACTGCCAGTTAGGCACCAAGATCAACCTTATCCTTATTATCTAGGGTGCCATTTTAAATTCTGCTTTAGATCGTTCTTGGCACATTTGAGACCTTATAGTTATGAGGAATCTACCGTCTGTTATCGAGACTAAAGCGGTCGGAGTTCAAATTGAATGAGAATACTTCATTTCCTATGAGAAGCTACACTACTGAACAGGTCTTCGATAATCGCGGTCCTCTTTCCTGGCCTATACAGATTTGTTAGTTCACAGAGCTATCTATCCCCGAGCCGGTATTGACCAACACCACAATCTGCCCAAGCCCCATTTTTGTGCTCAACGCCAGCTAAATACTTGCCCTGCTGGCATTTTTAGGTTATTTCTACAGGAGTTAACCGTGGAAAATTTGTATACTATGGTGCCTGCTCGCATGTAAAACATTAGCCTAGGGCGTCGGAGTGTGTCACAGGCCAATATTCGCGATTTCAAAACTAGAGTAGAAAAATGCAAAACCATCAAGAATCAGCCATAACGTCATTTTTAAAGCTCGAGTCCGCCGGCGGCATTCTGCTATTTCTCTCGGCCGTTCTTGCCATATTACTGGCCAACTCATCCCTCGAACCCTACTACCAGCAACTGCTTTCAACCCCAGTCGAAGTACGTGTTGGCTCATTGGAAATAGCAAAACCTTTATTGCTGTGGGTCAACGATGGCTTGATGGCGGTGTTCTTTTTTTTGGTGGGCCTCGAACTGAAGCGTGAGCTGCTCGAAGGTGAGTTGGCGGACAAGAAAAACATCATATTGCCCGGGGTAGGCGCCATCGGAGGCATGATAGCTCCCGCCTTAATCTACCTGTACTTTAATGGTTCCGATGCCGATGCCGCCAAGGGCTGGGCGATACCCGCTGCAACCGATATTGCTTTCGCATTGGGTGTGTTAACCCTGCTGGGGCCTCGCGTGCCCCTGTCAGTTAAAATATTCCTTACCTCTCTGGCCATATTTGACGACATTGGCGCCATACTAATCATAGCCTTTTTCTATACGTCCAAAATATCCATCGAAGCCTTGGGTATGGTTGCACTGTGCATACCCGTGCTCTTTTTTCTGAACAAACGCAACATAGTTTCAAAAAGCCCCTACATTTTAGTTGGTGTTATCATGTGGATAGCCACTCTAAAGTCAGGCGTGCACGCGACGTTGGCGGGCGTTATTTTGGCCATGTTTATTCCCATGCGAAGCAATAAGCAGCCCGATTACTCCCCACTTAAAAGCATGGAGCATGACTTGCATTCAGTGGTGGCATTTTTTGTGCTGCCTGTTTTTGCCTTTGCCAACGCGGGAATCAACATCCATGGTGTCACCCTCGAGCAAATAGCTCATGGCGTACCTATCGGTATCGCCTTGGGTTTGTTTTTTGGCAAGCAAATCGGTATCTTTGGCCTGTGTTGGCTGGCCATTAAATTGAAAATGACTCGCTTGCCGGACACAATGAACTGGACATCTTTATACGGCACCTCTGCACTGTGCGGGATAGGATTTACCATGAGCTTGTTTGTAGGATCGCTCGCCTTCGAAGAAACTGGAGTAAATCTGTTATTCGATGAACGACTCGGCATAATTCTAGGTTCGTTGCTTTCGGGCATTTTGGGCTATTTTGTACTTCGAATAAGCGTAAACTCGGACAATTCGGGGCAACCGACAGATAATCCAGCCACCGATTAATAAATGACAACACAGGAGAGTCCATTGATACTAGAAGTAGCCATACTCGATGTTAAACCCGGACAAGAGCAGCAATTTGAGCACGCCTTCGAGCAGGCGCAGAAAATTATTTCCAGTATGGCGGGATACCTCTCCCATCAGCTACAAAAGTGCATTGAGAATAACAATCGATATATACTATTGGTTAATTGGAAAGCACTAGAAGATCACACTGTCGGCTTTCGGGAGTCGAAAGAATATCAACAGTGGCGTACTCTACTACATCATTTTTATGATCCTTTCCCAACAGTAGAACACTATGAGCAGGTTTTTTAAGTAAGTGACTTGGAATGATGCACGCTCACGCGGACGTTATATTTCCGCCAAGGCCGGCTAGGCCTTACGGCTTTATTCTTACCACCCTCTTTGCATGACCGCCATATTCACGGTCTATCCTCGCAAACCCAAAACAGGCACGTCAATGGCAGATAAAATCGAAGCGGGAGAGTTTTCCAAATGGATAGATTATTTCCTTTCGACCATGAAAGGCGAAAGCGAAGGTGATGTCCCCTGCGGATAGTGCGTGGGATGTTGTACCTCAGCAAAATTCATTCGTGTAAAATCCAGTGATACCGCAGCAATTAAAGTCATACCCAGCGAACTACTTTTTTCTGCACCCGGACTGCCACCGGGCCACTTTGTATTAGGCTACGACCACAACGGCCACTGCCCCATGTTTTCACAGGGTAAATGTTCTATCTATCTGCATCGCCCGGAAACCTGTAAACAGTATGACTGCAGGGTTTTAGCCGCCGCAGGTGCGCCAACGGTTGCCGAAAGCAAGGCCATAGCAAATAGAGTTGCTGCCTGGGAATTTCAGTACACTTCGCCGGCCAGTAAAATCAAACAAGAAGCAATAGAACTCGCAGTAGAGTTTTTGACGACTTACGGTGATAAATTTCCCGCAACTTTCTGCATTTGCTATTCGTATCCACGCGGAGTTCTCTGGACTCAGCTTTGAGACTACGAGCCAACACTCTAGCGAACTAATCACTACAATTGTTCAAAAATACCGATAGTATTTTTACCCGAGGCAGCATAACCTAAGGTAACTGTCTCAATAGAATAATTAGCACACCAGGCCTGACTACGCATGGCAGCGTGAGTTATCGCAAAACCTGAAGGATTAATCATGAGCGCCTACCTCATTTTAGACACCAAAATTGAAAACAATGAAATCTATGAACAATACAAAAAGCTCGCGAAACCTATTGCCGAAAAATATGGCGGTAGCTACCGAGTACGAGGAGGTGCAATTACGGTGATCGACAATACGTTGTGGACGCCAACGAGAATTGTCATTATCGACTTCCCCGATGTTAACAGCGCACAGGTTTTTATCGACTCCAAGGAGTATGCACCGGTCAAACTTTTACGCAATAGCAGCGCCCAGTGCACGGTATTTATTATTGAAGAAGGCTAAAGCCGGCGTCAGCTCCTTTCGAAACGGCTGCTTGTCAGTGCCGATAGACTGCAACGCGCTTGAGCAGCCCTAGCCCGACAACCGCTCTCACAACAATCATCAGACTATAGATAGGCTATGCCCTGCTCCGTCGTTTTAGTGGGGGCCGTTTAGTGCGCACCACCATCTCGTGGAGGTGGATCGACCGCCTCAGGGTGTCCGGACCAATCCCAGCCCGCCGTGTCTCGGGACACGCCCATCAACAATCCGTGCATATCCCGGGGGTCGGTCCACAGCCCATCTGGCTCGTCCAGCGGGTCGCCCGAGCGCGGTGTCCAGCGCACGCCGGCGCTGCGAAAGCGCTCTGTCAGTGCTTCCATGTCATGGGTCTCGCAATAACACATATACATGGAGTCACCGTGTTTTTTAACCCAGCGGGCCATCGGCACACCTTCTGCTACAACTTGTGACAGCTCAATTCGATCCAAGCGGTCCGGGCTGTTGAACATCGTTAAGGTACCCTCGTAGCCAAAGGCGGGGCTGCCTATCTTGTTAAAATTTCGTGCCTCCAACTGAAATAGCCCGGCAAAGTGCGCCGCAGCAAAACGCCAGTCACTGACCAGTGTATTGGTCACCTCGTATAAAAAACTGGCCAAACCCACCCGCCGCCGAGGATAGCTTTTGGAAATCACAAATGCCATGCCATAGTGATCCTGCCCCGGCAGGTAAAATTGCTCGCCGTCGTCAATGCACTCGAAGCCCAAAGCCTCAATGTGGGCCTTGAGGCGCTCGGGCTCATTGCAACAAAGCCCGGCTGTCATAAGGCCACCACCTCGGGCGGCGAGAAAATCAGCCGTTAACCCGCTGCCGTCCGGCTCACATAGCTCGATTTCACTCTCACCAAAAGCCAATATCGTTTTATTCGCGCCCAGATAGCGGCTTTTTTCGCGCCGCACTAACTCCGCATCAAACAGGCTTTCAAAGGACACCACAACGTCCGCCGCCGAGTTCACCGCAATTTGTATCCGATCTACTCTATCCACTGATATTGACTCCCATTTTATTGATGAGCGAGGTCTACCGTCGCTGCTGCGCATAGACATCGCAGGGCGGTTAATAGAACAAACAATAACACGCAGCTACAGCCTTCGACAGCAAACATGGTAACTAATTAGCGGCTTCAATGGGCGTGAAAAAGCTTGTTCCAGCGTGATACTCAGGCTAGTCTGGTTTTAAAGAACTAATAATAATGGAGTGCAGCATGGCCGCAGATTACGATTTAATTATACGAGGGGGTACTGTTTACGATGGCAGTGGTCGCGCTGGCCAACTCGCCGATATCGCTGTCAGCGACGGCAAGATTGCCCAAGTGGGCGCCATCAACGGCAGCGCCGATCGAGAGATAGACGCCAGCGGCCAAATAGTCACCCCGGGCTTTGTCGACATTCACAGCCACTACGACGGCCAGGTTACGTGGACTGATCGCTTATCCCCTTCCTGTGCCCATGGCGTGACCACCGTAGTCATGGGTAACTGCGGCGTTGGCTTTGCGCCCTGTAGACCACAGGATCGTGACATGTTGATAAAACTCATGGAGGGCGTCGAAGATATTCCCAACGTAGTACTCAATGAAGGACTGCCCTGGAACTGGGAGACCCTGCCAGAATTTTTAGACAGCGTCGACGGCAAACACTACGACATAGACTTTGCCGCCCAGGTAACGCACGCTCCTCTGCGGGTGTATGTGATGGGCGAACGCGGCGCAAATCGGGAACCCGCCAGTGACGCGGAGATCGCCGAAATGGGCCGACTGGCCAGAGAGGGTATCGAAGCCGGAGCGCTGGGATTTTCAACCTCTCGCACCCTAAACCATCGCAGCAGTGATGGCCGCCCTACACCCACCCTTACCGCAACGGAACGCGAGTTGGTTGGTATTGCCAAGGCGGTGGGAGAAACGGGCACAGGCGTTTTACAAGTTGTCTCCGACTTTCGTGAGCCCGAGTCAGAAGTGGCGCTGTTGTGGGCAATGGCCAAACAATCTAGTCGACCACTGTCGCTGTCACTGGCCCAAAGCCCCAAGGCACCCCGACACTATCAGAGTATCTTAGCCGAGCTAGAGCGCGCCAATGAGCAAGGACTAATCATGCGTGCGCAGGTAGGCACCCGCGCTGTCGGTATAGTTATGGGCTTAGAAACCACCGTAAATCCACTGGTTGGCTCGGCTAGTTACCAGCGCTGCAGTGAACAAACCCTCGAACAGAGGTTACAGCAACTTCGAGAGCCGCAACTGCGAGCACAGATTATCGAAGAGCTAACTGCCAGTGCAGCGGACACGTTGCCTATGATTAGTGCCTACGACAATATGTATATTCTTGGCAATCCGCCCGATTACGAACAGCGCCCCGATCAGACCGTTGCTGCTATTGCAGCGGCCAACGAGCGCCATCCAGTAGAAGTGGTAATAGACGCGATGTTGGATGATGGCGGCAAGGGCATGCTCTATATTGCCTTTTTGAACTACGCCGACGGCAATCTGGACGCCACCCTTGAAATGTTACAACACCCACACACCGTGCCGGGCTTGGCCGACGGCGGCGCCCACGTCGGTTTAATCTGCGACGCCAGTTTCCCAACCACGCTGTTAAGCCACTGGACCCGCGACCGCATTAGCGGCGACAAACTGAGTATCGAATACGCGGTAAAGTGCTATACAAAAGACAGTGCCGAAGCTGTCGGACTGGAAGACAGAGGTCTATTGGCCCCCGGTTATAGGGCTGACATTAACGTGATCGACTATGACAATTTGCGCCTGCACAGCCCCACCGTGGTCTACGACTTACCAGCTGGAGGCAAGCGACTCAACCAATTGGCCGACGGCTACAGCGCCACTATAGTCAACGGTGAAGTCACCTACCAAAATGGCCGGGCTACCGGTGCCCTGCCCGGCCGCCTGATACGCGGGGCCAAACGCAGCCCTGCCCACTAGACCCGAAGTGAGGGAAGGGGTATGCAAGCCGATAGATACCTGGCCCTTCGGTAATATTCCGTGGCAGGTAAAGGCCCTTTTCATCGACTCGATTACACCCCTGTAATAATCATTGCTGCTGAAAACATCGCCCGCGGACTGCGACAAAATACACTGACGTATTAAAGCCATTGTTAAAACGGCAATTGAGATGGTCAATAACTTATCGTTGAACGTTGTCGCCGAAGGCATAGAACTCGCAGCAGCCGAGTCGATTTTACTAGATTGCAATTGCGACTTGGCACAAGGATTCTATTACAGCAAACCGTTAACCATCAACGACTACATTGAATGGCTTTAAAAAAAGAGGCCAAGAATACCAGCGCCGTATAATAGGCACCACTGAATAGGGCAACATTCGATGATCCAAAAAAAGCCGACTGCCCCGATCGTCATATTTCGCAAAGTCTATTCTTTGCTTACAACCTCCAATTCGTCCGGGGTATCCTTGTCTTTCCCGCTACGCTTAACCTTCTTTTCCGTATAGTATCGCGGCGTTTTCAACAGTTCTAGGTTCATCGTTTTGTGAGTCAAACCTTCAAATACTGTCGCCCACAACTCAGTATTGGTGTTCTTTGCCTTCAAGTACATGATCATTTTCACTGCAAAAACAAACAGCACTATTATACCTATTGCCAACGCCAGCGTTACTACTAAAGTCATGTTCACATCATCAACCCCCTCTCATATAACTAATGGGGGTCAAATTACTATAATCAAGGAAAATTCTACGTCTCTGTGCTCGAGATAGTAAAAACTGCCGTGCTATTGAGTATTATCTAACAATCGTTGAGCTAGCTACCACAGCAAACGTAGCCCCTGTGCCTTATCATCGCGCTGGTGTGATACATTTTCATGTATCTGCAAGCTATCCGTGATTATGTTTTACACAACACGCTTTCTATATTGGCACTACCTGGCAGATCTTCCCGCAAGCGCGGTGAATACCAGCACTGCTGTCGAGGCTAGAAAAAGTAAAGGCCTCTATATGCGCTGCCCCCCCCCACTAACCCCTGCCTTTTTAACTGCGAAGTATCGACCATGAAACAACCCAACGCCGTACTCTTCGACCTTGACGGCACGCTGCGGGACGCCTCCAACACCAGCGCCGAATGCTGGAACGCAGCCCTAACCGCGCAGAAAATTGAACTCCGTTTGAGCGGTTTGAAATATCTATTACCACCAATATGTACGTGACTGCACGGGAATCAGCGAGATGATTATTCGCCAAGCAATAGATCAGGACTTCGATGCTATTATGCATTTATATCGTCAGTTACAACCCGAAGATCCAATACTAGACGACGGCAGCGATCGATCTGTCTTTCACCAAATATTACACAGTGAATGGCTAGCCTTATTTGTAGTCGAGCTCAAAGCTGGCCAACTCGCCTCAAGCTGTTACGTGAATATCATTCCAAATATAACGCGGTCGGCCTCACCCTATGCCGTGATCGAAAATGTTATTACCGAAACGACCCTGCGAGACCGGGGTTATGGCCGCCAGTTGATGGCTGAGGCCCTGAATTACTGCTGGGATTCAGGGTGCTACAAGGCGATGTTATTGACTGGCTCCGATAAAAAGTCGACCCACGAGTTTTACCTCTCCTGCGGCTTTTCAGCCAGAGAAAAAACAGGTTATATAGCACGCCCTTTAGGGTAGATGTTAAACCTAGCATGGTGGTAAGCGATTGCGAGGAAACAGCTGCTAACTTCAATGCGAAGCCACTTAGAATCAATAATGTTTAAACCGCCTAGCTATCAGAACAACGCCTATACAGCGAGCACTCTATCGATTGTGATAGAGGGGCGGCGCAGCGTTCAGCCCATAACTTGCAAAGCTTCTTGCCCCAACGCCTCTCGAAATGAATTATGAAAATGGTGTAGCGCCGGCTCATTGCGCCCAAAAATCACTTCTTTTAGCAATCCATTTTGCGCAGATTTTTGTTGAAGCTCCCCCATCTTGTAGTCTTCTTGCTCAATAGTACTACTAAAGATTTCCAGCGAAGCAGCCAAGGTTTGCACCCCGTCACTGCGCTCGTCGCGTTCATATACATTGTCAGCGGTCACCGTTCTTATGCTGCTGTCGTTCTCCGCCGCATTGGCCATATCAATCATTTCTTGGGAAAAGTAAAAACTAATCTGGGTGACTGAGCGGCCGGGGTTATTCTGATCTGGATAAATCCGAATTAAAGTACAGCTGCCATTGTTAACCACTAGCTGAATATTTGGAAACAGGTAGTACAGCACAAAGGTACCTTGGGTGATATCCCAATCCGCTTCGGGCAATTCTCTCAATAGATCGATCCCCTTGGAGGCGGTAACAAAACGGTGGTGACGACCAAACTCCTTGAAATGGAGATTGTTGCCATAAAAAAGTTGACCTAAGGTGTTTTTATGCAACTTTTGAAAATGGTAGGTTTCACCAAACGTGTCGTTGGCAAGCTTCCAATTGAGGTTCATGTCAATAGTGGTGCCACCTGCGTGACATACATCGGCCAGATTATAGGAGGCAAGCTCATTCGCGAGCGGCCCCAACAAATCATCAACATTCAATTCACCATCTGGCTGCGGATGCACCCACAGCAAACCATCTTTTTCAACCGCCGGCAGCTCTATCAAGCCGTTGCAGGATTTGTCGACAGTACCAAAATGATCTTCGTTGGGGATAGCAACAAGCTTGCCATCGCTAGAGTAACTCCACGAGTGAAAAGGACAAGTGAATATATTTTTTTTACCCCGGGGCTCCGAAGCCACCCGCACAGCGCGGTGACGACAGGCATTCAGAAAGGCATGAAATATGCCATTTATATCGCGAGTTGCCAAAATAGGTGTGCCGAAGTCCTCTAGCGTAATATAGGTCCCCGGCCCAGGAAGATCACCCGACAAGCCAATAAGCTGCGTATGATTTTGAAAAAATGTCTCTCGCTCTTTACTCGCCACATCTGGGCAGACATAAGCAGACGTTGGCATTTTGTATTGTACACCGGCATCGATGTTTTTCCCATTATCCAACTGCAACATAAGCTCTTTGAGAATACTAACTTGAAGTGCGTGTTCCATCGTCTTCTTCCTCTCTATATCTATACAAAAGCGGGCTTAGAGGGTGCGGTGTATTTACAATACCGCAATATGCCGGCCACGCGCAATGTGGAGCAACGGTCACTCAAACGCCGCGAATGTGATGTCGGCGCTCTATGTCGTTACCGCAGACAACGACAACCTCTTTGTAATCCACGGCTCGGGTATTTTCGTTTCGCTACTAGAGTAAAATAGCCTCCAAAATTGAGCGCAGGCATTGGCAGTGGAGAACAACAACATCTACTAGTCTATTGCAATTTCCGCGACTAGCAACTAAGTAGAGAACAATGACTACAAACGTACACGCAAATTTCCCGAAAGGATGCATGAAACCGCAAGTTTCATCGGCCATGTTTAATAGCAGACCAGCACAATGAAACTGTCAGATATTGAGCATGAGAGTAATCTTGTGACAAGATCCGTGGAGGATTCGGGTAATTGCATGCAATACAATATTCATGTCGCTATGATGCAACCCAATTACATAGTATAAAATATGTTGAACTACAATGGGTACACACCATGAAAAAATCGACAAAAGCCGCTCTGTTATCCGCCCTAGTATTTCCAGGTCTGGGTCATTTCTATTTGCGAAAGCTCCTACTCGGCTTTTTATTCTTCGCCGTAACGGCGGTATGCCTCGCCTTTTTCTTGTCCGCGGCCATGGATATCGCGCTGCAATTACGCGCCGGCATAGAGAGCGGAGAAATCCCTCTGAACCTATTGCACATTCAAGCCACTATCAGCGAGGAAATCGCTAGCAATAAAGGCCACAATCTCGATATCCTGTCGGGAATGCTGTTGTTCAGCTGGCTTGCCGCGACCATCGATGCATATCGACTAGGCTTTTTGCAGCCCACTGGGGATGACTAACTTCAAAACAAAGACGCGCTTGGCAACACTACTGACAGTGAATTATCTCCCAA
>Ga0209395_1003907_pt1 | contig 18002 bp, 15 predicted proteins | sample GOMGulsemesocosm_3_FD_184635 | JGI IMG/M metagenome (GOLD analysis project Ga0209395, IMG submission 184635) | Methane-oxidizing microbial communities from mesocosms in the Gulf of Mexico - GOM9D Gulf of Mexico (SPAdes) (version 2) | ecosystem: Environmental > Aquatic > Marine > Cold seeps... | reverse complement strand
CCAATTTTGGTTTCATGATCATGGCACGAGCAATACCCTCACGTTGATTTTGACCACCGGAGAGTTCATGCGGGTAGCGGTTGATCATATTGCGATCTAAGCCGACTCTATCCATCATTTCCATGACGACTTCTTTCATTTCGCTCTTAGACATTTGCGGGGCGAAAGTTTGCAGTGGCTCCATAATTGAACTTGCAATCGTCATACGTGGATCCAGACTTGCCAATGGATCTTGAAAAACAATTTGTAGGTCCTTTCGTTTGCTCTTTAGTGCTTCTCGGCTCAATCCATTGATAGGCTTGCCGAGCCAGGCAACCGTTCCGTCGGTCGGTGGAATAAGTTGTAAAACAGAACGGGCAAGTGTTGATTTTCCGCAGCCACTTTCTCCAACAATGCCTAACGTTTCCCCAGGTCGTAGCTTAAAGCTCACACCATCCACTGCTTTTAATGGGATAGTTTTAGGCCAAATTCCACCGCTGATTTGGATGTCGAAGTGAACTTTAACATCGTCTACTTTTAAAAAGTCATCGCCTGTTTCATGCAGGTCAACAGGTTTTAATTTATGATGCGATTTACGGTCCGGATTATCAATGCGTGGCATAGAGTCCAGGAGCATGTTGGTATATTCATGCTGCGGATTATAGAATATTTGTTCCGCATCGCCTTCTTCAACGTACTGGCCGTAACGCATCACGTGCAACCGGTCACACATGCGCGCCATCACGCCCATATCATGTGTAATTAAAGCAATGGCGGTACCATTTTCACGTTTTAACTCATCCATTAAGTCGAGTATCTCAGCTTGGACAGTGACATCCAGTGCTGTGGTCGGCTCATCAGCTATTAATAATGATGGGCTGCAAAGCATAGACATTGCGATCATTACGCGTTGGCGCATGCCGCCAGATAGTTCATGCGGATATTGATTTAAACGACGAATGCCCTCAGGTATACGTACTCTATCAATCCATTCACGACATAGTCTATCTGTCGACGCTTTATCTAAGTCAGTGTGCAGCGCAGTGACTTCACGCATTTGTTGAAGTATGGTCATGTGAGGGGTTAAAGACGTCAGCGGGTCTTGAAATATCATTGACATATTCTTACCGCGAACATGATTTAACTGATCTACAGATAAATCTAATAGATTGTGACCTTCAAAAATTATTTCTCCCTCAGCTCGACCATTTTTTGCCAACAAGCCCATGGCGGCCATAAAGGTCTGGCTTTTACCCGAACCACTTTCACCGACAATACCGACACATTCACCGGGGTTGATCTGGAAACTAACCCCTTTGACTGCTTGTACATCTCCATCGGGCGTGTCAAAAGTAATTTTAAGATTATCTACTTCAAAAATAGGTTTTATAATATCTGTCATAATATTCCCCTAGCGATCTTTAGGATCGAATGCATCACGCAATCCATCGCCAATAAAAAAGAAACAAAAAAGGCCGGTAACAAAAAAGGCCAGCGGGAATAATAACTGCCACAATGTGCCGTATTGAATGGTCTTGGCGCCTTCACTGATGAGTGCTCCCCATGAGGTAAGTGGTTCTTGAATACCTAATCCTAGGAATGAAATGAAACTCTCGAGCAAGATTAGATTGGGTATCATCAAGGACGTATAAACGACCACTATTCCTAACAAGTTAGGTACAATGTGGCGCAAAATAATCGTGAAATCACTTACCCCAGCCGCAACAGCTGCCTCTATAAACTCTTTGTGCTTAAGCGTTAGCGTTTGTCCGCGTACGATACGCGCCATGTCCATCCAAGAAAATAGGCCTAGCCCAATAAACAGAATGTAGACAGACCGGCCAAACATCACAAACAATATAATAAGAATGAACATATAGGGGATAGACATTAAAATGTCGACAAAGCGCATCATGATATTATCGACACGACCACCAAAATAACCGGCTACTGCACCGTACAATACGCCGACGACAACCGCGACAATCGTGCCGATAATACCAACCATCAAGGAGATTTGAGTACCTTGTAGTACACGTGAGAATATATCCCTTCCCAAGTCGTCAGTGCCGAAAAAGTGGCCATTTTCAATACTAGGGGCACCCATTTCAGCCGCGTTACCCGTCAAACCCCAGTCAATAGTTTCATGGTCCCACTCAGAGAGGGCTGGGCCGAAAAAGGCAATAAAGATAAGTGCTGCCAAGACATATACACTGATTAATGAAGCCTTATTTCTTTTAAACCGACCCATGGCATCCTGCCATTGAGAGCGACCTTTAACCGGGTTTTGATTGGCAGCTGAATCTGCAACAGATGCCATTTTTTTGTTGTTAACTAACATATAAATCTATCTCTTAGAGTCTAATCTTTGGATCGAGCCAAGCGTAAGTAATATCGACAATCGCATTAAACAAAATGGTCATGACGCCAAATACAATAGTGACGCCCATGAGCAATGAGTAATCACGATTAAGCGCGGCATCTACGAAGAACTGGCCCATACCACCGGTACTGAAATAAATATCAATAATGACCGAACCTGTGATCATATAAACAAAGGCAGGACCTAAATAAGAGACGACAGGTAATAGTGCAGGTTTAAGAGCATGGCGTAAAATAATGTTACGTGTCGGCAGCCCTTTTGCCTTAGCAGTTCTAATGAAGTTAGAACTCAACACCTCCAACATGGAGGAGCGCGTTATTCTTGCAATGCTTGCCATATAACTGGTTGATAGGGCAATGATCGGCATAATGAGATACTGCCATTGTCCGCCATTCCAGCCGCCGCCTGGAAGCCAATTTAACCAGAGTGTAAAAATAATGACTAAAATAGGCGCCATCACAAAGTTAGGCAGTACTTGCGCGCCAATAGAAAAACCAACAGCGGCATAGTCAAGCTTGGTATTGTGTTTCACTGCGGCGGCAATACCTAAAGGAATGCCAACAGCAACGGCAACCACAAAAGACCATAGGCCATAGGTGAGAGTAACTGGAAAACCTTGCGCTAAAATATCGTTAACCGAACGGTCTGTATATTTAAATGAGGGGCCGAAATCAAACTCGAACAATATACCGCGTAGGTAAGTATAAATTTGTTCGTACCATGGAAGGTTTAAGCCGTATTTGGCCTCTAAATTAGCCAATACTTCTGGGGGCAGTCCTCGATCGGTAGAAAACGGACTTCCCGGCGCTAATCGCATTAGCGCAAATGAAATGAGGATTAAAATTAAGATGGTTGGAATAGACGAAAAAGTACGTCGGACTATAAAACTAAACATGTGCTATGACCTTGAGTTTCACTCGCTCGAACAGGCAAACATTATATATTTTGCGAGAGAGGCTGAGTTGTCATCTCTAAAAAGCAATAAACTAAGTGCTAAAACGAAAAAGCACTTCGGCTTATTTAGCCTGAAGTGCTTTTGATATTACTATTTACTTGGCCGTTTTGTAGAAAGTACGGCTGTACATAGTTTGCTGAACGTTTTTAACAGGCCAGCCTTTTAAAGTATCCTTAATCATGTAAACACCCGCATAGTGGTAAATTGGGATTACCGGCATCTCTGCAGCCATAATCTGCTCTACACGTGTGTAGTTTACATTGGGTGTTTCGCTTGTTTTAGCGTCAGCCATTAAAGTATCAACTTCTTTGTTTACCCATTTACCGTGGTTATAACCAGCCTGAGTCGTAACAAGATCTAAGAAAGTCGATGCTTCGTTGTAATCACCACACCATGCGCCACGTGCCAATTCAAAAGCTTGCTTCTTACGTGTTCCCAAGAAGGTTTTCCACTCTTGGTTAGCCATAACTGCATTAACGCCGAGTTTTTGCTTCCACATTTGGGAAATGACAGTGGCAATTTTTTTATGTGACTCATCGGTGTTATATAACATGTCGAACTTAAGCGGGTTGTCTTTAGTGTAGCCCGCTTCTGCCAATAGTGCTTTTGCTTTAGCATCACGCTCTTTTTGTGTCCATGAAGCGTAAGGTACAGCAGGAACTTCAAATCCAGCGGTTGCTGCAGGCGTGAAAGTGTAAGCTGGCTGTTCACCACCTTTTTTAACGTTGTTAACAATAACATTACGATCCAATGCATAGGATAACGCTTGTCTTACACGCACATCTTTAAATGCTTCAGGTCCAGAATCGGATAAGTTGAATGTATAATAGTAGTTACAAAGGCGTGGGAATGAATAAGCTTCAGTAGGGTGAGACTTTTTCATGGTAGGATATTGACCCGCAGGAATTTCTGTCTTCTCAATATCACCCGCCTTAAAGCGGATCAGTGCTTGGTTTTCATCGTTGATCACTAGCGCTGTTACTTTATCTAAAATAGTGTTGGCGTTGTCCCAGTACTGCGTATTTCTCTCGCGAACATTCTTCTCTTTTAGCGTCCAATCAGTCAGAACATAAGCACCATTACCTACAATGTTTTCAGGGCGAGTCCAATCTTTACCAAATTTTTCAACGCTTGCTTTGTGGCTAGGGAAAGTGGTTGTGTGAGTGGTCATGCTTGGGAAATAAGGAAGTGGCGCTTCTAAAGTAACTTGGAAAGTGTGATCATCAATCGCTTTTACACCTAGTTCTTTAGGGTCCATGCCATCTTTAATAACAGCTGCACCGTTTTTAATGGCCATCATCTCCATGTACCAAGAATAAGCAGAAGCGGTTTTTGGGTCAACAGCACGACGCCAAGAATAAACGAAGTCATGGGCAGTGACAGGATCGCCGTTTGACCATTTAGATTCGCGCAAATGGAAAGTATAGGTTTTTTTGTCTTCAGAAAGATCAAAGCTCTTCGCAACGCCAGGGATATTGTTACCTAATTCGTCCTGGTTAAGTAGGCCTTCGAAAAGGTCACGAACAATAACTGAACTTTCAACACCTTCGACTAACTGCGGATCCATGCTGGGAATACCATCGAGTAAACGGTAGGTAAAGCTTTGATCTGCTGCTAGCTCTTCACCGGTCTTTGGGTGAGTTGCTGAATATGCAGACATCGAAGTAAAAGCTGTTGCGGCGGTAATCGCCGCAACTATCGCGACTTTTTTAAATTTACTTTTATTATTATCGATCAAAATACTATCCTCATAAGTTTAAAAACAACGGGTAGTGTCATATTTTGGCCATTTTAAAATGCATCAATATGAATCCAATAGCTAATTTCGCTAGGCTAAAGATCTGGATTAATGCCACCATTAGAAGCTCATGGAAATGACCGCAAAACAGCACAAATTACCCGCTTATTAATATTTGTTGTATGAAACTTGTATACAAACTTTAACCCGATAACTTTAGCATGAATCAGGCGAGTGGTTGAACTGTAATCACATTTAACAATGAAAAGACATATGATTGTGGGGATAGATAGATTAATCGGAATATAATACGTATGTTTTTCAATTTAATGGCTGATAATCCTGTAAACACAAAAAAAGTTGGCTTTTATTACTGTTGGCGCCTGTTGTTTTTACTTGTTGGTAAAATTAACTTTTAGTAGAATTAATTTATTAAAAGAAATTTATTGAGTGATTTTGGGTAGCTAATGACACATTTTTATGCTTATTTAGATATGGGAAAGTATTTTTTATTAAAAAGCATTAGATTTTCTAATACTGCAAAAACAGTAAAATATACTGTCAACGACAATTTGAAGAAGATGACTAAAGTATTGTTTCGTTACCCTTAATTTTTCAGTAAATAATTGAGAAATAACCCAAAAAATCTACTTTATCTTTGTCGGCTATTACGCGTATCTCGGCTTGCTGGAATTCAAAGGGAATCCGAGTGATTTTAAGCGTTAAATAATGCATCAGTGGATAGACGTGATAGAAAGAAATCAGTTGTTATTGCTCTGGGATGCATTACAGGACCAAAGGGTATCGCTACATAACACTGGTGGAAGAACGACGAGACTACATCGTTTACTCATTACATTAACTCTACTATCAAAGGCAATGACAAGTGGCGCTGTGTTTTGTAAAATAAACTTTTTGTACCATTGAGTGTGTTAAATGCCCTGCAGTGATGATCAACTAGATCTTAAACTATTCTTTCCCTATCAATTTTCAATATTGGCTCAACAGATGAGTGAATTCATTGCGCTGATTTATAACAAATATGGTTTGTCAAAATCACAGTGGCGAGTCGTCGCAACGATAGGTCAACACGGTGAAATATCAGCCCGTGATATTTGTCTGTTTACGCGGTTAGAGAAAATGCCGGTCAGTCGCTCAATCAGTAAATTGATCGAGGATGCGTTGTTAGAGCAACGCATTAGTGAGTCAGATCGACGTACCAATTTATTGACCTTGACCGATAAAGGTCAAGTGTTATATCAAGAAATAATCCCATTGGTAAAATCACAAGAGCAGCAGCTGCTCAATGGTTTGACATTAGATGAGCGTGAACAATTTAAGGCGCTCACCTTAAAGCTAAGTGAGCAATTGGAAAGGAATAATCAGGCTTAATCAATTATAGAGAGTCAAATAGCTTTGTTCGCAGTAGGTCAGTCTACTTTCTGACTGCCTCCCTAGCTATCAGGATGTGCTTTTTTAAAAGCATCTAGCGCTAAACACCTGCTCTCTATCTCAAGTAATAGCGGGTATAACTGCATATTAACCTCAAAGCGATGTGCATTATAAATTTGCGGAATTAAGCAGACATCAGCAAGGCTTGGCTCTTGTGAAAAGCAAAAGTTTGTTTGCTCAGCTCTAGCGTGCAACTGACTCTCTAATGCACTAAAGGTTTTATTTACCCAGTGTTGATACCATTGTTTTTTGTCCAAATCACTGACTGATAATTGATCTTTTAAATAGTGCAATATACGCAGGTTGTTGACGGGATGAATCTCACAGGCGATAGCTTGCGAAAATGCACGGATCTTACAGCGTTGTCTCGCATCACCAGTCAAAAGCTGATGACTATCGGGGTAGGCTTCATCTAAGTATTCACAGATTGCCATCGACTGGGTGAATGAATCGTTGTTATCGACCAAAACAGGTACTAATTGCTGAGGGTTACGTGACTTGTGTATGGCTGAGCACTGTTGGGAGTCAATCAAATTGATAGGTTGAGATTGATAGCTTAAAGCCTTTAAGTTGAGTGCAATTCTGACTCTATAAGAGGCGGACGAGCGATAGTAATCATATAAAATCATAACAATGGCACTCCTTTATTAGAGATGAATTAGGCGGAGCCTAAATCATCAAGGATTATATGCCCAGCAGCTTGCGGCGATAGTTTTATGCATTCACGCTTGAGCATACCCCGCTTGACTAAGCGAGATAGCTTGCTACGGGGCTATTGAATTAAGCTTTGGCGACTATTTGTTGTATGCTGCCAAAAATTGACTGATTATTATCATCGAACATTTCGATTTTGATTGAATCGCCAAAGTCCATAAATGGTGTAGTAGGGCTCCCATTATTGATGGTCTCAATCATCCGCAATTCAGCAATACAGCTGTAACCAACACCGCCTTCGCCAATGGTTTTTCCAGGTTCCCCATCGAGTTTATTTGATACGGTACCAGAGCCAATCACAGTACCCGCAACTAAAGGACGTGTTTTTGCAGCATGGGCTATCAACTGTGCAAAATCAAACGTCATATCAACCCCAGCGTTTGGCTTACCAAACAATTCTTCATTATAGCTAGAGTGTAAAGGCAGTGATAACTTCCCCTCCTGCCAAGCATCACCAAGTGATTCTGGTGTTACGCAAACAGGTGAAAACGCACTTGAGGGCTTTGATTGAAAGAAACCAAATCCACAGCTGAGCTCAGCAGGGATCAAACCGCGCAGAGACACGTCATTCACTAACATGATCAGCTGTATGTAATTGGCAGCTTCATCAACTTTGACCCCCATCGGAACATCGCTAGTGATGACTGCTATTTCTGCTTCAAAATCGATTCCAAAACCTTCGCTTTGCACCATTTTAATAGGGTCAAAAGGTGCGAGAAAACTGTCTGATCCTCCTTGATACATTAATGGTGTTGTCCAAAAACTTGCAGGCATTTCAGCATTGCGTGCTTTTCTAACAAGTTCAACATGGTTCACATAAGCACTACCATCAGCCCATTGATAAGCTCTAGGTAAAGGGGAGGCGGCTAGTGTTTGATCAAAGGGTTGTGATGTTAATAGTCCCGCCTCTAATGCTTCATAACGATCTTGTAAAAGTGGCCTAATATTTGACCAATCGTCTAAGGCGGCTTGCAAAGTTGGGGCTATATCTTGCGCATCAGCCATAGCACTCAGGTCATTTTTAACCACATGTAATGCGCCATCGCGGCCTGATTTTAAACTTGCGAGTTTCATTTTTAATTACCTTTATCAAGTGCGTTGTTAAAGCCTGCGTCGTTGTGCAGCCAGGCTGCATGATTTGGTGCTTTTTTAGTGACGGACCATTCCTTTAGCATAGCGGGAGCAACACGCTTAAGCTCTTCTAACATACCGGGTTTATCGGTGTTTACGGCCAATTCAATGCGATGGCCGCTGGGGTCAAAAAAGTAAATCGATTTGAAAATAGTATGGTCTGTTGGCCCTAAAACACTTAAGCCCGCCTTAACTAATTTAGCTTTAGCAGCAATTAACTCATCCATAGTGTTTAGTTCAAATGCGATATGTTGCACCCAATCAGGAGTGTTTTGATCTTTTCCCATCTCTGGACTGTTTGGAATTTCGAAAAAAGCCAATACATTGCCATTGCCTGCATCGAGAAATACATGCATATAGGGATCTGGTGCTTTAGTTGAAGGCACTTTGTCTTCAGCAATGGCTAGCTGAAACTCCATGTCTAATAAATCACGATAAAAAGCAACCGTTTCTTTAGCATCCTTGCAGCGATATGCTACATGATGAATTCTTTGTATCTTCATGATTTACCTCACTTATCGCCGCCAATTAAGCCGCGTTCAACTTGGTCGCGCTCAATTGATTCAAAGAGTGCTTTGAAGTTCCCCTCACCAAATCCATCATCTTTTTTACGTTGAATAAATTCAAAGAAAATAGGACCTAGTAATGTATCCGAGAATATTTGTAATAACAGACGATTGTCTCCATTTTCGGTTGATCCATCGAGCAAGATACCTCTAGATTGTAGCTCAGCAGTCGGTTCGCCATGGCCAGGTAAACGCTGCTCTAACATGCTGTAATAAGTTTCAGGTGGGGCAGTCATAAACTTCATGCCCTTATCTTTAAGCTTATCCCAACACGCCAGAAGGTCATCGCAGGAAAAGGCAATATGTTGAATTCCCTCACCATTATATTTCATTAAGTACTCTTCTATTTGACCACCCGTTCCCGCCTCTTCATTGAGTGGAATACGAATTTTTCCATCCGGTGCCGTTAATGCCTTTGATAAAAGCCCTGTGTATTCACCTTTAATGTCAAAATAGCGAATCTCACGAAAGTTAAATAAATCTTCATAATAATTAGCCCAAAAATCCATTCGACCGCGATAAACATTGTGCGTGAGGTGATCGAGGGTATGAAAACCAAAACCGACTGGATGTCTATCGACGCCTTCTATCCAATTAAAATCAATATCATAGATAGAACGGCCGTCCTCGTAGCGATCAGTTAAGTACAAGGTTGCTCCACCAATGCCTTTAATGGCAGGTAAGCGCAATTCCATAGGACCTGTCTCAATAATCACCGGTTGAGCGCCTTTTTCAAGTGCGCTTGAGTACGCTAAATTCGCATCTTTAACCCGAAATGCCATGCCGCAAGCGGATGCTCCGTGCTCTTGAGCATAGTAAGCAGCGTGGCTTTTAGGCTCATAATTAGTGATCAAATTAATGTTACCTTGACGCCATAACTCAACCGCTTTAGAGCGATGCACCGCCACTTTGGTAAAACCCATTAGCTCAAACACAGGCTCTAATATGCCTTTTTCTAGAGCAGTGAACTCAACAAATTCAAAGCCATCAAGGCCCATTGGATTCTCAAACAGATCAGTCATGAATTAACTCCTAGAAAGTTAGTAACATTTGTTACTTTATTTTTTATTACATTAAATTCACTCGAGGAAAAAGTCAACAGAGATTTCAAATATACAACGTAGCCCTAGTTGATTTTTAGTTGATCGTCATAGTATAAGTGGCGAAATGGTAGATAAAATCTTCAATAAAAGTAAGATCTTCGCTGTTTATGCCGTTCCTCACTACTTTTCTTTATATCATCCAATACTGAGTAAGATTAATAAATCAACAATAGAATTGATTTATTAATAATCATCAATGACGGGAATTTTAAATATTTGGGCTATTAATTCATCAAACCTATCAAATTCAGCCTTAAGAACTCGCTTGATATCGGTGATACAAAAGGCCCTCAGCAATGATACCCATTTATTTAATAATCCAGCGTTAATAAAGGCTCAATAAAAAGGCATTAAGTACCACTTAAATTATCTAGAACGCTTATTTACACTTATAAACCCAACAACAAAGACACATTACATCGATAAAGCGGGGCATACTAAATCCGCTATATCATCTGCTTAGCTTTGTCTTATCTGCATTCGCTCATGCGTAATGTGGCATAAATTCAAAAGGATCATCAGATTGGGTAGGGCAGGCAGCACGCTTCTAATGGTTAAGGACGTAATAAAATGGGGAGGCTAAAAGAATCTATCATTATTCAACTGACTAAAAATTCATCAACAAAACAAACAAAGACTTAATATATAGTAATAATCCTACAATGACTCTTTAAAAGGGTATACCGCAAAGTCGATGTGGCATAACATAAGCTCGATAATCCTAGATTCGGGGGTTAAGCGTGAAAAAGGTGTGCAAGTAATTGGTGTGCATAGGAAACTAGAAAATTTTATAGTCACCTTGTTGGTGATAAAAATATTTTATAGTTTTCATTGTGCATCAAGAACTGGTGCTTTCTATCGTGATTCAACTGCCGAATCTTGGATCATGCCCTCTTATTTGTAGCAAGAGGCCTCATAAAGACTTTCAATAAAAGGTAATGACTCTTATGTTTTCACATTTACAGCAACCACCTGCCGATCCTATTTTAGGCTTATCCATTAAATTTAATGGCGATACTAACCCTAATAAAATCGACCTTGGCCCAGGGATTTACAAGGATAATGCAGGAAATACCCCTGTGCTGGATTGTGTTAAAACCGCTGAGATTTTTCGCGCACAAAATGAAACCAGTAAAGCCTACTTAGGCTCTAAAGGTTCTGCTGACTTTAATGAGAAAATCACCGATCTTATTTTAGGCGATCATCAAGTCATTAGCCAAAATCGAGTGCGTACTATATCCACTCCAGGTGGTACTGGTGCCTTGCGCATTGCTGGTGAATTAATCAATAAGACGCAACCAGGCGCAACTATTTGGGTATCAAACCCTACGTGGGCAAACCATCAAGGGGTTTTCAAAGCCGCGGGATTGAATGTTAAAACTTATCCTTATTACGATTATGAAAATAATAGCTTAGATTTTGATGGCATGGTAGCAGCGCTTAAGGAAGTCTCTGCTGATGATGCGGTATTAATTCACGCTTGCTGTCACAACCCAAGCGGTATGGATTTAAATCAACAACAATGGCAAGAAATAGCGCAGCTATCTAAAGAAGTTGGTTTCACTCCGGTGCTCGATATAGCCTACCAAGGTTTTGGTGAAGGTTTAGATGTCGATGCTTTCGGGTTGCGTTTAATGGCGGATACTGTGGATCAACTCATTATTTGTAGCTCTTGTTCTAAGAACTTCGGTTTATACCGTGATCGCATTGGCGCTTGCTCGATTGTCGCTAAAAGCGCTGTTGCTGCAGATATTATCGGCGCCGTGATGGTGACCGTGGTACGGGTAAACTATTCAATGCCGCCGGCGCATGGGGCTGCTTTAGTTGAAACAATTTTAAGCTCTGATGAGCTAACAGCCCAGTGGCATGTTGAATTAAAGGAGATGCGTGATCGTATAGGTGATATGCGTCATTTGCTGGTCAATAAATTAGCTGAAAATGGCGTGACTCAAGATTTCAGTTTTATCACTAAGCAAAATGGTATGTTTTCGTTCCTAGGTATAAATGGTGAGCAAATCGATCGTTTACGTGATGAGTTTGGTATTTACGTGGTAGGTTCAAGCCGTATCAGTTTGGCAAGTATCTCAACGGATAACGTAGATTACTTGACCAAGTCTATCGCTAAGATTCTTTAAGATATTAGTCATAAACCACAGGATATTTAAAAGCCGCTGCTCGTCTCCTAGTAGCGGCTTTTTTGTATCAGAAATTGATTAAACGATTTTTTTTGCAGTGACAATAATGCCGTCAGTATCGGCATATAAATAAGCACCGTTTTTAATCTCAATACCGCCGAAGTTCAACGTCACTTCACGCTCGCCTTTCGTCACCGTAATAGCTTTGCGAGGACAAGTGCCTATCGCGTACAAAGCGACAGGAATATCTTTGATTTGATAAGTATCGCGAATATAGCCGTTAACAACAATGCCTGCGTAGTTGTTGTTATGGGCAAACTTCATTAAATTCTCACCAACGACTGCATAATACTCGCGATCAACATCGACCACGATAATTTTGCCGGTGCCATCTTCATCGCGCAGCATGGCCACTAGATCTGAATTGTTTTTATCTAATTTAAGGGTGATAACGGTGCCTTCACAAAGCGCTTTTGCCCCATAGTTTTGATAGCCGGGGCCTAGTACTAATACTTTTTCAGAGTGTTCATCACACAAGTCTGCTGTAAAAATTGACATTAAAAATTCTCGTATAGTATTTTGTTGAATAATTTTACCATTCAAGTGCCGTTTTTTGCATAAACTTTTGCTATTATTGCTTTTTTAAAAAATTGGGCATGAAAAAATTATGAAGGTAGTCACTGGAGTTGTAGGTAATGATATTCATGTTGTTGCTAATCGACTAATTGATCTTTCGCTGCGAGCCAGAGGCTTTGAAGTATTTAACTTAGGTGTTAATACTTATTTAGAAGAATTTTTTGATGCAGTGGTCGAGACAGGAGCAGAAATTCTGCTCATTTCTTCGCTAAATGGCGAAGCAGAAGGTTGGGGGCGTGAAGTGAAAGCGCTTAAGGCCAAATACAAACATTTAGACAATCTGACGATGATGATTGGCGGCAACTTAGTGGTCGGTAGTGGCAATGCAGAAGACATTGTACCGCGCTACAAAAACTATGGTTTTGATTTAGTTTGCCATCAAGTAGACCTCAATACCGGACTTGATTCTCTAGAAGTGTTTTTAGAAGAGAGAAATAAACAATGAGTTTGCTGCAAGAAGAGCGCGAGATAATTCTCAACAATGAATATGTTGATACCTTTGATTTCGCCGAAGTGTCTGAATTTGTCAAAAATGCCAGTAAAGATTTATTTATCTCGCATCATTTTAAAAACAAAGCCAAAGACAAAATGCTGGTACAACCACGTGGTGGATTCCCTACCTATAAAAAACAGTTTGCACTTTATGAGTTTTTTGTGGATGCCAATGTCGATGTATTACCGTTAACCATCGATTCAAATACGCGCCTAAATGATTATGCGACCTCAAGCAAAATGTTGCGTTTATCAGAGGCGAATGATGTGGATATGCTCAATGGCTATCCGCTGGTGAATCACGGTTACCGTACCACGCGTAAAATGATTACGCACTTTAATAAGCCGGTGAGTTTGCGTCACGGTACACCCGATGCACGTTTGTTGATTGAGACGGCCATTGCCTCAGGTATATTTGAGATAGAAGGGGGCCCGATCACCTATCTACTACCTTATTCAAAGAATTTCCCACTCGATAAAGCCTTTTTGTACTGGAAGTATGTAGAGCGTGTTTGTGCTAATTACTCAGAACTCAATGAGCCAATTAACCGCGAATCATTTGGCCCGTTAACCGCAACCTTAGTTCCACCCGCGATTACTATCATCATTCAGTTATTGGAAATGCTGCTATCTCTTGAAGAGGGGGTAAAATCTTTTTCGGTCTCTTTTGCGCAAAACGGTTCGATGAACCAAGATATAGTCACCGGTGCGGTGCTTAAGAAAATGGCCAAACACTACGCAGAAGAAATTGGTTGTGGTGATGCGATGATCAATCTGGTTTATCACCAGTGGATGGGCGCTTTCCCAACCAATCGCGATTACGCTGAACAGTTGATTAATATTTCAACCGTGATCGCTAAGATGGTCGGTGCGGATAAAATCATCACTAAAACACGTGAAGAAGCCGTTGGTATCCCAACCAAAGAAGCGAATGCAAAAACGGTGGCGAATACACAATACACACTGAATATTCTTAATGGTCTTCCTACCATTGTTGATGAGGAGGAGGAGGAAATCCTCACTCTTGAAGTTAAGGCGATTATGGAAGCGGTGTTTAATGACCCTGCCGATACACTGTGGCGTAAAGTCTTCAACTGTATTAAAAATGGTATTATTGATGTGCCGTTTTCACCGCACATTATCAATCACAATGAAATGATCACTATTCGAGATGCGCAAAAGAATATTCGCATCATTAAACGCGGCAATGTACCTATTCCTGATCGCTGTTATGAGTATGAAAAAGCGCAGTGTGATTTAACCAAGGATACCACCAGTATTGTCAACGATATCATTCACGATATAGGGATTATGCAATGAGCCAATCTGACAACAAATTGCTAATAGATGTTGGCAGTACCTATTTCAAGGTGAGCACAAAAGAGAGTATTGAGCAGCACTTTAGGGATTTTAACAAAGATATCTTAGATGATTTAACCCATCACTGCGGAAAAACCATTGAGCGCTTTGCCAAAGAAGACGTGCACATTTGCTCATCCGCAAACGGTGGTTTAACCACGTTGATTATTGGAGCGACAAACTCGTACTCATTAAAATACGCCACTAACATCGCCTTTAACTCAGGCATTAACATCATCGATACGATCATTTATCAAGATATTGAAGATTATTCAGTGCCTAGTGAACTCGTGGATGTAGTGATAGTCGTCGGCACTATTGATAGCTGTGTGGGTATGTTTGGCGACAATCTTTTTAACTACCTAAACCAGCTCAAGTATTCAAACATTGTATTTGTGGGAAGCGCGCTAGATGCACCCGCTATGCAAGATAGAATTAATAACCTAGTGGTGCTACCTAATGTGATTGATAACAAGTTGCATATTGTTGAAGATCATTTAAAGGACTATCTCACTGGTCTTTACCAACAAGATATTGAAGGCAAAGAAGATATCAAGCATCTGTATGATATAACGTCTAATCAGATCTACCCAACACCTTATATAGTTAACAAAGCACTGCCTGATATCGATGCACGTTACAGTGTGGTTAATCCCTTTATTCTTTTAGATATTGGTGGTGCAACCACGGATATCCACTACTCTAAAGATCTAGTAGATGAGAACATAGTGACGAAGAACGAATTTGATCGCTTAGTATTCAAAAAATTAGGTGTATACAAATCTAAACAATCACTGATTTTTGCCGCACAAAATAACGAATTTGTTTACGAGTTATTAATGCATCTTAAAGTGACTGAGAATATCTTTAATGAGCAGGGCAAAAAAGCCACTAAAGTGCTGATGCAATTAGCAATATTCTTAGTGCTTTGTAAACTGTCTCACTATAAAAAAGCCTATGTTAATCTCAAATTCTTAACCATCAACTCTTTTGTCCTTACCGGTGGCATCACGAAAGTACTAAGCAGTGAAGAAATTGAAGATATCGTGGCTTTTTTCTACAAAAAAATCCTTACATCAGAGCATCGCCCTAAAGTTGTATTAGATACAAATTACGATATTTGGACGTTAGGCGCTAGTGATGCAAAAGAGAATGTAAAAGAGGGATAGGCATGTCAATAAACTGTATTAGAGCTTTATTAGAGCGGGCGGCACAAACTCATAGCGATAAAACCGCCTTAGTATTTAATGATCAAAGCATTAGCTATGGGCAACTATACGCCAAAGTTAATCAAGTTGCGTATTACTTAAATGAGCTTGATTTACCTCAGCAGAGCCGCATTGGTATCTTTTCAAATAAAGGTGTTGAGCAAGTTGTCGCTATTTTAGCGATTTTATCAACGGACTATATTTTAGTGCCGCTGACCAAAATGCTAAAATCTGAGCAAGTTGAATACATCATCAATGATTGTGATATCAAATGTATTATCACTGACAAGCTAAAGCTTGAGAGCATTGAAGAGATTAACTTTGATGGCCACATTATCTCCTATGAGACGACCAACAAAGACAAAGCGTCTTTTGAAGAAATCTACAAGTATTACAACAAGCCTTATCACTGCGATATTAATGGCCATAACAATGCGCTGATTACCTATTCATTTGGTATGACAGGCACGCCTAAGGGCATTGTTATTTCACACCGCAACTTAATTGATTCTGCGCGTGTTGTATCGCAATACCTAAAACTTGATCAAGAAGATGTTATCTCAGGCTTGTTAACCTTTAATCTTGATTACGGTTTGAACCAAATCTTCTGTTCGCTGTACAAAAAAGCGACCTTAGCACTGCACCGCTTTATCTTACCGGAAGATTTCTTTAATCATGTGATCAACGATAAAATCACGGTTATCCCACTGATGCCCATCGATTTATCACAGATGTTTGATGAAGATTTACACCGCGTGCCCAGCGCCGATCTGTTTGATCATGTAAAAACGATTACATCATCAGGTGGTAACGTGACTGCCAAAATGATTAAAGATTGTAAAAAAACTTTCCAGAAAGCTGATTTTTACTCGATGCACGGTTTGACTGAAGCATTCAGATCCACGTATTTAGCGCCTTCGCAAGTGCAAATACGACCGGACTCTATCGGTAAAGCGATACCGGATGTAGAGCTTTATGTGATAAATAAAGAAGGAAAAGAGTGTGGTGTGCGTGAGGTGGGTGAGTTAATCCATCGAGGAGGCTACATTTATCGTGGATTTTGGAATGCACCGCAACAAAATGAACAGCGCTTTAAGTCAGTACAAATTCTAAAAGATGTGATTGATCTACAAGGGCAATTAACCGATGAGATCGTTGTCGCAACCGGCGATTACGTTTACAAAGATGAAGAGGGCTATTTCTACTTTGTATCGCGTCACGATGACATGATAAAGACACGTGGCTATCGTGTATCGCCTTTTGAAATTGAGTCGGTCGTCGCTAAAAACATTGCGCAAATAGATCAGTGTGCTGTTTTTGGCGTGGGCAATGAACTGATTGAAGAAGAAATCGTCTTGGTTTATTCAGCCAACAGTGAAATATCCAGTGAAGAGATTATCTTTGAGCTCAAAAAACATTTAGCCTCTTACATGATCCCCTCACGTGTAATTTATAAACGATCGTTACCACTGGTGCAATCTGATAAAAATCAGATCAATAAAGATGAGCTAAAGCGCGAGCTAGAAGCTTAAGTTAGCAATACCTGCGTTATTAAGTAGCAGTAGCGCAGGTGTTATTGTCCGTAACTAAAATCAAGGTTTGCAATAAATGAAGCAATTCGCTCAAGCGGTGAGTGCAATTCTTTTAGCTATGCTTAGCTTGCTTCTACTGCTATCACCATTTGTCCTATTTGGTGAAGATTCTTTAGATGGCTTACAAGTGCTTGGCTTTATGGGAGTAATGGGCTTAATTACCTTCTTACTTCCCGGTGCAATACTTTGGTCTATCGTATATCAGTTGATCTATTCTTGGCAGATCAGTGAGTTTAAAAAGCAAGTCATTAGTGTCTATGCTTCATCCATTATGTGCACTAGTGTCTTCGGCTACTTAATGTTCGCTAATCCATGGGGCGACACGGTAGTACAATTGCTGATGATATTTTTATTAGTGCTATTGATTGCCAGTATAAGCCTCGCTTTTTTCTTATTTATATATCGGCGCAACAAAGTGAGCAGCTAAGTTTTCTATTTACTCTGTAGATTCAATACACAAAACTTTACACATACTAGCCCGATATATAGCGGCTAAATATAAACATTTAGGTAGAATTAGACTATAAATATGGGCATTTAGGGACTGTAATGAAAGACC